>Ga0209064_1001061_pt1 | contig 50076 bp, 40 predicted proteins | sample Inofromicrocosms_FD_187498 | JGI IMG/M metagenome (GOLD analysis project Ga0209064, IMG submission 187498) | Mouse cecum microbial communities from Vienna, Austria - Inoculum for glucosamine and mucus D2O microcosms (SPAdes) (version 2) | ecosystem: Host-associated > Mammals > Digestive system >...
GATATATTGATTATTACAACCACAAACGAATTTCTATAAAACTTAAAGGAATGAGTCCGGTACAATACCGAACTCATTCACAAGTAAGTTAATTTTTAATTTTGTCTAATCTTTGGGGTTCACTTCATATTCCATGAGCTGCTTTTTAATTTATCTTACTGTATATTTAGCAATTGCTATTGCATCAAAAACATCTATTGAATCATCCTGTTTCATGTCTGCAAGACAGTATCCAAGAGAATTTTTGAAATTCTTATATTTTTCAGTGTTCGGAGATACAGTATATTTTGCTACATAGACTGCGTCAAAAACGTCTATTCTTCCGTCGCAGTTTGCGTCTCCTCTGAGTCCGACTTTAGCTTCAACAAACTGAACCTTTGATTTTCCCAGAATAATATTGAAGCCTTTAAGTCCTTTTTTATAGACCTGTTCAGGGGTTACGTCTATATTATAAGAAATTTTATTGCCGTTTTCATCTGTAAAGCTTATTTTATTCTTAAAGGACTTATCATCAGCGGCAAAGTACATCTTATCTGCCGTATACTCCAAATTATAAGTCTCATCGGTCAGATCTTTTTCCGTAATCAAAGTATAGTTTGAAGCAATATCATAAATTTCTGCTCTGAATGAATCTCCGCCTGTGTTCAGTACAATATATTGGGACAAGTTGTTCTCATCCGACGCACAATAATCATAAGGCTCTTCCGTTTCATCATTGTACAAAATTCCACCCTGAAGCATACGGTTGTCAGAAGCCTTTATCAAAGCCTTTTTTTCACCGTTCACATTCAGACTTATACAGCTTTCTACTACCGGAGCAGAGGTGTCAACAATAAATTCCTGTGAAATCATTTGTGTCTTATTTGTTGCCGGAACAACGGCTGTTATCATAAGGGTATAAATTTCTCCGTCATGTATTTCACCGTCAAGATCACGGAAATCCCAGTCCAGATTATAGGAACACGGCATGAGGTAGTCAAAAATATTAAATACCTTGTTTCCGTATCCAAGGTTCAGTTCGAACACCTTTTTTCTTGAGGAGTTGTAAATCTTTGCCGTCACGTCATAGCACCGGCGTTTGAAATATATATCCACAACTATATTATTAAAACTGCCGTCACTGTCAGGAGAATAACAAGGCGTCCCCGGAATCTGTTCCGTACCCGCAGACGACAGCTCTTTTATCTTATTAACTCCGGCAATATTAAAACCGGAATCCTCAAGAAACGAATAGTTCTTTGACGGAATCCTCTTACTGTAAATAAAAGGTTCAAATAAATCTGCCTCAGACCAATCGCCGTAAAATCCCATAAAAGGCAGGGTCAGATCAGGAACATCAGGATTTTTCAGACGTATAAAACCATCGATATATGTTCCGTATGGGAAATAATCTTCTATATATTCCATGTCTTTAAGACTTATAATAAGCTGTACGTGTATTTGCGTATCTTCACCAGGAGCCACCGTAACAGTATCAATCTTAAAACCGTTTTTATTCAGATATGTTACATCGGCATTCAATGGTCTTGTATTCCATTCAAGCTTTTTTTCATCGGCGCTGTCGCTGAAAACTATACTTTCCAGATCGTATGAAACTGTTTCATCCGAAACATTTTTTATATTGAACACAAATTCAAAAACGCCGCTTTTTTTCGGACAATCTCCCATTGAAATTTTCGGACGGAAGTTGTCTTTTTCACTATCAGTATAAAGAAAAGCCGGTGTATTAACAGCATTTTCAAGATTTGCCAATCCGCTTCCCTGCACTCTCGGAGAAGCAATTTCAAGTCCGTCAGAAGTATAAATCGGTTCTGCTGTTGACATAAGAAGACGTGCTATCACTTCAGTATAGTCCGAATTACTTGTGATTGCGTATTTTTCTTTGTTTTCTGAGAGATACTCCTTTAATAAAGTGCTTATTCCTGAAACCTGCGGCGTAGACATTGAGGTGCCTGAAAGAGCCGTATAACAGTTTCCCGGATATGAAGAAATAATATCTCCGCCAAATCCCGTTATTTCCGGCTTTAGGATCAGGTCTTCGGTAAAATCCCACGAGGAAAATTCATTCATCTGATTATCTTCATAATTCTTCATAATCATATTCTTAAACAATAATGTTTTTTCATCAGCATCTGAAAACTTAACTGCGTCCCGTGCGGATATAACGCCTCCGGGGAGAATACCGCAATTCTCTGTAAAAAGCAGGTCTGAGTTTTCATCATAAAGAAGAATACCTGCTGCTCCGGCATTCTTTGCCGCCAATGCCTGACTTTCTATACTCTCATCACCTAATTTTACAATGACAATTTTACCTGCGGCATCTATATTTCTGTAATCTTCTGGAAGTCCGTTTCCTGCCGGAATATATTCAGCAGTCTGGTCGGAAAATTCCTTTGTAATACTGTTATTTCTAAACGGCGCTACCCTAAACGGCTCATTGTCAAAATAAATGTAATCTTCCTCAACAAAACAGTTCTGAGCTGACCCAACCGATAATACTTCCTTTAAATTATTGTGAAATCCTCCGGTTGAGTAATCCGGCGTTCTAAGCGGATCATCATACACCATCTTTCCGCTGTTGCCTGCCGAAACACACATAATTATGCCGCATTCCGAAAGATTTTTCATTGCCTCTTCAACATAGGTTACAGCTCCCTTTGCCGCTCCTCTGAGACCAAAGCTTGTATTAACAACGTCAACATCAAGATACAAGCAATCGTCAACCGCCGCAAGTATACCTGACTCGCTCAGTCCCTGATCCGACATAAATATAAGCTGTGCGCCGGGCGCAATTCCCTGAGCATTATAATAAGGATCTGTTTCAGATTCCCCGTTTCCTCCGGCAATACCTGCAACATGGGTTCCGTGAAAACCTGTTTTGGAGCTTACATCATTTGTCTTAGTTCCGTAATTAAAAGCAAAAGGAATCTTTTCATTATAGTAAAAATCACTTCCGCCGGCTCTTGACGCTGAAAGATAAGGCGAAATATTTTCTACATATTCAGCGGACAGCTTTGTTTCGGCGCCATCCGGAAGGGTGAAAAACTCATGATCAATTTCCATTGAATCATCTATAACGGCAATAACAGTCCCATCGCCCCTGCGGCTTCCGTCAACGCCCACAGTATCAAGAATATTTTTTGTCAGATCATCATGAGTATATGTTTCACGGGATTCAATGCTGTAATCGGATTCAATATCATACCTGTATTCCCCTGAAGCCTCGTCCTCAAAAACTAAATCAGATACATAAAGTGCATTCAGATCAAGAGCAGAAAGATTTTCTAAAGCAAGGTTATACTCATCTTGTGAAAGAATAACAGCCATGCCGTTATACGCCGCTGTATATCCGTATATTTCGCTTATCTCCCTGCCCACAAGCTGACTTAACGATAACAGCGACGCATTATGGGAATCAATAATACTATTATAAGCTGTTTTTCCTTCTTCGGTAAAAATAAAGCTTCCAACGCCGTTTTCCTTTGCATACTCATACTGTGATAATGGATCGCCCTCTACCTCAGCAATACAGCAGTATAGTTCATCGGATGCTTCCCCGTCATTTTCTGTATATAAACCGGCGTCAGCCGTAAATGTACCGACAGAAGGCATATCCAATAAAACCGCTGCTGAAATCAATGCTGTCAGCACTGATAAAATTCTACGTTTCACTTTATCCTCCTTTAAAAATTTACTTGTCATTTTAATTATATATTTTCATATGTAAAATGTCAATCTTAAAGTAAAATATCCCCTGATATCCAGAGGATATTTTTAAATAAAAATTATCAGGGCATGTCCTGCTTAAATCTTCCTGAAACGGAGTAGTCGCATATTTCGTTGTACGATTCATATTCCGAGCCATAATATACCACTGACGGTATAAGTCCGGTACAATCATTTGCGCTTCCTGCTTCACCCATCATTATATCCTCATATGCCGGAACGGGATACTGCTTTTTATATTTTTTCATAAAACCTCCAGAAGTATAAAAAGAAAATTCAGGATACACCGTAAAACATTTCACGGCATATCCTGAACATAGTTTCTGAATTTAATTGTAAATTATACAGATAACTCACTTCTGAGTCAAAGTATAAATAAAGTCAAGGGAAATAACGGCAATACAGCATATACCGATAGTTCTGACTACATTTTCTGAAGTTTTTTTTCTGAATTTTCTAACTGCCGGATAAACAGCTTTAATAAGCATTACACTCATAGCGCCGAAAATCAGACTGCTATAAAGGGATATTCTCCCTTGAAAATTAAAATTCCAGCTTGAATAGTTCCAAAGTCTTTGGTGTATAACAGCTTCAATTATGTATGAACTTACAAGCTCCAGCGCCGTTGAAACAATCATGCCTCCTGCAAATACCGCAAACCATCTTCTGCATTTTTTTAAAATCAAGAGAAGCAGAAATGCAAACACTCCATAAACCGGGAGTACCGGAATATGAAGATATCCTCTTTCCGCATATCTTCCCCAAAGGCAAGATGTCAGCGCTGTTTCATATACCCATCCTGCAAACCCGCAGACAGTGAAGAGAACAGCGGCAGAACAGATTTTCGTAAAGACATATGAAGCTGTTTTTTGTACATTCATTACTTTTTAAAGAGTTCCTTAAATCTTTTCATAGCTTCGACAGTATTCTCTCTGTCGCCGAATGAAGTAAGTCTGAACCAGCCCTTTCCGTTTTTGCCGAAGCCCTCTCCAGGGGTACCGACTACATTTATCTTTTCAAGCAGATAGTCAAAAAACTCCCAGCTTCCCATGCCGTCAGGACATTTAAGCCAAATATACGGAGAATTAACACCGCCTGTATATTTAATTCCAAGCTCATCCATAGTTCCGGCAATAATTTTAGCATTTTCCTGATAATATGCAATATTTTCCTTAATCTGCTTCTGTCCCTCTTCAGAAAAGACTGCTGCTGCTGCGCACTGAACCGGATAAGAAACTCCGTTAAACTTTGTAGACAGTCTTCTGTACCACAAATTATAAATGTTTGTGCCGTCTGCCTCCAGTTCCTTAGGAATAACTGTATAACCGCATCTTGTACCTGTAAATCCAGCAGTTTTTGACAGTGAACACATTTCAATTGCACAAGTTCTTGCGCCGTCTATTTCCATAATGCTGCGAGGAACATCTTCCTCAGTAATAAACGCTTCATATGCCGCATCATAGATAATAATCGCACCGTTGCCGTTTGCATAATCAACCCATTTTTTAAGCTGTTCCCTTGTATAGCACGCTCCTGTTGGATTATTAGGAGAACAGAGATAAATCAAATCAGCCTTAACAGACGGATCAGGAAGTGCACAAAAACCGTTTTCTTCAGTACAGTCAGCATAAAGGATTGTTCTGCCGTCCATTATATTTGAATCCACATAAACAGGGTACACCGGATCTGTTACTAAAACAACGTTATCCTCAGAGAAAATATTTACAATATTTCCGGCATCGCTCTTTGCGCCGTCATTAATCAGTATTTCATCAGCGGATACGTTTACACCGAAGCTTCCGTAATAATCTGAAACAGCCTTTCTAAGAAACTCATATCCCTCATAATCCGGATAACCCTTAAAAGTATCCTTAACGCCAAGCTCATCACAGCCCTTTTTCATTGCCTCAACTACAACAGGCGCCAAAGGAAGCGTAACATCGCCTATTCCAAGCCTAATAATTTTTTTATCCGGATTAGCCTTGATAAATTCATTTGTCTTTCTGGCTATATCTGCAAATAAATAATTGGGAACCAGATTTGAAAAATTCTTGTTTACCTTAACCATGTTATTACACCTCAAATATATTATTTCACTTTATAAAGCTTACATCAACATCTCCGTCGCATATTAAAGCGGCAGGACCCTTCATTATAACCGTACCGTCACCACAGTATGTGATTTTTAGATCACCGCCCCTGAGATGAACTGTTATTTCCTCATCCCTGCAGCAGTATCCGTTTAAAACTGACGCTACTACCGAAGCGCAGGCACCTGTACCGCAGGCAAAAGTTTCTCCGCTGCCTCTTTCCCATACTCTCATGTTTAATGTACGGCTGTCAATAACCTCAATAAATTCAGTATTAATTCTGTCAGGAAAAAGCTTATGGTTTTCAAATAAAGGTCCCATCTTTTCCAGTTCAAGATCAGCTATGTTATCAAGGTACACCACTGCATGAGGATTCCCCATCGAAACACACGTAATCTTATATTCTATACCGCCAACCTCAACGGGAACGGAAATAAAGCTCTCACCCTCAGCCATAACCGGAATCTCTTTGGGAACAATTACAGCTTTTCCCATATCAACCTCTACATATTCAACTTTTCCGTTTTCCGGAAACAGGGTAAGATACTTTATGCCCGAATTTGTTTCAAGGGTAATTTCTGTCTTATCTGTCATTCCTTTATCATATACGTATTTTCCGATACATCTTGTAGCATTTCCGCACATCATAGCTTCTGAGCCGTCTGCATTAAAAATTCTCATTTTGAAATCAGCTTTATCTGACGGCAATATCAAAACCAGTCCGTCCGAACCTATGCCCTTATGACGGTCGCTGACATATATTGAAACTGCCTCCGGATTTTCAACTTTTTCTTCAAAGCAGTTTACATAAATGTAATCATTTCCGATACCGTGCATCTTTGTGAACTTCAAAATATCCGCCCCTTTTCCTTTTATTTCACATATTAGTATATATCATTTCCGATCAAAAATCAACAAGCTTTTTGAAATTTCATTTATATAAAACCAAATCTGTTAAAAATAATATGTTTAAACAGAATTTTTTTCATATCTTTGCTGCGCAGCAGTAACCTTTTAAAAACGAATCATAAATTAACTTCAATTGACTTTGTATAAATTTTTACCGTAATTTATTTTTACTCTTCCATAATATGATAAAAAATTCTTGCAATGACTGCTGAAATGTTGTATAATAATTAACGTATAACGTGAGAATCACATTGATTAATTATTTTTTAGAAATGAGGGATTTAGTTGGATCTGGAAATGGTTTCATATCTTTCAAAGCTTGGAAAGCTTAGTTTCACCGACGAAGAACTTCAGAAAACTGCTGAGGAAATGACCGGTATAATCGAAATAATGGATACCGTCAAGGAAATTGACGTGGTTTATGACGCTTTTGCCGACAACAAGAATGTATACCTTAACGATCTGCGTGAAGACGCTTCAGAGGCAAGCATGGCTACCGGAAAGATACTTCAGAACGCTGAAAACAGCGAAAACTGCTTTGTTGTTCCAAAGGTTGTTGAATAATACTTTAAGAGGTAAAAAATGGATATAACTAAACTAAAAATAAGAGAAATGAGAAAGCTTCTTGACAATAAAGAAATTTCCTCTCTGGAGCTTACTCAGATTTATATTGACAGAATAAAAAAATATGACGGTAAGCTTGAAAGCTATATTACCGTTACTGAAGAAATTGCCCTGAATGAAGCTGAAAAAGCTCAGGATATTATCAATTCCGGAAAAGCCGGTGAATTATGCGGCATTCCCCTTGCAATAAAAGACAACATCTGCACAGACGGCGTAAAAACCACCTGCGCTTCAAAAATGCTTGAAGATTTCGTACCTCCTTATGACGCAACAGTTATGGAAAAGCTAAACGCCGAAAATATCGTTATGCTCGGAAAAACAAGTATGGACGAGTTTGCAATGGGCGGTTCAACACAAACCTCAGCATTTGCAAAAACCAAGAATCCCTATGATATAAACAGAGTACCCGGAGGTTCTTCCGGAGGTTCTGCTTCATGTGTATCAGCTTCCCTCTGCGCGGCGGCTCTGGGTTCGGATACAGGCGGTTCAATAAGACAGCCTGCGGCATTTTGCGGAGTTACAGGCCTTAAGCCGACTTACGGACGTGTTTCAAGATACGGTCTTGTTGCCTTTGCCTCATCCTTTGACCAGATTGGCCCTATCGCAAAGGACGCCCATGACTGCGCAATTATCCTCAACGCTATCGCAGGATACGACCGCCATGACGGAACAGCTTCAAAGCTGCCCGCCGCTGATTATACCTCTAAAATTAATATGAGCATGGACGGCGTTAAAATAGCTCTTCCTAAAGAATTTTACGGTGAAGGAATCGACCGTGAAATTGCTGACGCTGTAATGAAAGCCGCAGAAGAATACGAAAAAATGGGCGCTGTCCTCGTAGAATGCAGTATGCCGAGCCTGAAATATGCTGTTCCGGCTTATTACCTCATTTCATCAGCAGAAGCTTCGTCAAATCTTTCAAGATATGACGGAATAAAGTATGGTCACAGAAGTGAGTCCGGCGACGATTTTAACCAGCTTATATGCAATTCCAGATCAGAAGGCTTCGGAAGCGAAGTAAAAAGAAGAATACTTCTTGGAAACTATGCTCTTTCAAGCGGCTACTACGACGCTTACTACGGCAAGGCTCTTGCCCTCAGACAGCGTATCTCAGCTGAATATGACAGCATTTTTGAAAACTGCGATATGATCCTTACTCCGACAACCCCGTCCGCCGCATACGGAGTAAACGAAAATATATCCGACCCTGTTAAGATGTATAAAGCAGATATATGCACTGTAACCGCAAACATTGCTTCTCTGCCTGCAATTTCAACAACCTGCGGATATAATGCGGACGGAATGCCTATCGGAATGTCCCTTGTAGGCAAAAAATTCGATGAAGCATCTATTATCGGTGCGGCAGACGCTTTTGAACGCAGCTTTGAATACAAGGCGCCTGAACTAATATAAAGGAGGTACAAAAATGTCATCTTATATTCCTGTAATCGGTCTGGAAATCCATGCCGAGCTTCTTACCAAATCAAAGGTTTTTTGTACCTGTAACGCTGAATTCGGCGGCGACCCGAACTCAAGATGCTGTCCGGTCTGCACAGGTATGCCCGGAACATTGCCGGTAATCAATCAGACAGCCGTTGAATATGCTGTAAAAGCTGGCTTTGCCCTCGGCTGCGATATAAATAAATTCTCTGTTTTTGACAGAAAAAATTACTTTTATCCTGATCTTCCTAAGGCTTATCAGATTTCACAGCTTCAGCTTCCGCTGTGTATAAACGGCTCAGTTTCTATTGAAGTGAACGGAAAGAAAAAGAATATCAGAATTAACCGTATTCACCTTGAAGAGGACGCCGGAAAGCTTGTTCATGACGACTTTAATGCAGTTTCGCTTGCAGACTATAACAGATGCGGTGTTCCCCTTATAGAAATAGTTACAGAACCCGATATTTCATCTGCTGAAGAGGCAAAAGCTTTCTTTGAAAAGGTAAAGCTCCTGCTTCAGTATGCCGGCGTCAGCGACTGTAAAATGGAACAAGGCTCTCTGAGATGCGACGTTAACGTTTCAATTATGAAGCCGGAAGATACAGAATACGGCACAAGAACAGAGTGCAAGAACCTGAACTCTTTAAAGTCAATCGAACGTGCAATAAACTATGAAATAAAACGTCAGTCAAGACTTCTGGACATGGGAAGAAGAGTTGTTCAGGAAACAAGACGTTATAACGACAACAGGGGCGAAACTACTTCGATGAGAAGCAAGGAAGACGCCCACGATTACAGATATTTTCCGGAACCTGATATTCTCCAGGTTAACTTTACTGACGAAATGCTCGATAATATAAAAGCGTCACTTCCGGAAATGCCTCACAAAAGACTTTCAAGATATACCGAAGAATACGGTCTTCCTGAAAAAGACGCCCAGATTTTAGTTGCACAAAAAAATGTTTCTGACTTCTATGACGCGGCAATAAACGCCTATAGCAGTCCGAAAAGCATTTCAAACTTTGTAATAGTTGAACTTCTCCGACGTGTTAATTTAGGTGAAGTATCTATGGAAAATCTCCCTTTTGGGGCAGAAGCATTTGCAAAATTGGTTGAAATGGCGGATACTGAAAAGGTTTCTAAAAATGACGCTAAAACAATTCTGCGTGAAATGATTGCCTCCGGCAAATCTCCTGAAGATATAGCTAAAGAAAAGGGCTTCCTTATCGTCAACGATATGGGTAAGGTAAAAGAAGTTATTTCTGCTGTTCTTGAAGAAAATAACTCAGCCGCTGAGCAGTACAGAAACGGTGAAAAGAAAGTTTTCGGATTCCTTATGGGCAAATGCTCATCCCAGCTTAAGGGTATATGTACTCCTAAGGTGATAAAGGAAGAACTTGAAAAGGCGCTTGATTTACTTACTGACACATCTGAATCAGAAGTGAACGCTGAATCGGAATCAGAAAGTAAAGAGGAAATCCAGATTAGAGAAATGAGCATATATCAAAACGAATCTCAGTATAAGCCTGATAAAAAGAACGATATTATGCAAATTTCACCGGAATCCCTTAAAAAGGAATTTGAAATTTCTGACGCTCTTAGCAATATCGGAAAGGAAATTAGTTTCGACTGCTGTGTATACAAAATAAGAAATATGAGCGAATTTTCATTCGTTGTTGTAAGAACAGGCAGATACATTCTCCAGACGGTTTATTCACCGGAAAACTGCAAGGACAGCATAGACGGACTTAAAGAGGGATATTTCGTTAATGTTACAGGTACTGTAACGGAAAATCAAAAGGGCTATAACGGAATAGAAATTGTGCTTAGTAAAATCAAGCTTATCTCTGCTCCGGGATTTGAATATCCTCTTCATGTTCCTAACAAACGTCTCGGCTGTACGCTTGATATAAATCTGAATAACCGTTCTGTTTCTCTGAGAAATGCATATGAACGTGCAGTTTTTAAGCTTCAGGAAGGCGTTTGCAACGGTTTCAGAGAATTTATGCTGAAAGAAAACTTTACTGAAATTCATACTCCGAAGATCGTAGCACAGGGCGCTGAGGGCGGTTCAAATATATTCCATCTTGAATATTTTGATAAACCGGCATTCCTTAATCAGTCCCCGCAGTTCTATAAGCAGACCGCAGTTGCATTCTTTGACAGAGTATTTGAAATCGGACCTGTTTACCGTGCTGAAAAACACGCTACATCACGGCATATAAACGAATATATTGGTCTTGATTTTGAAATGGGATATATTGACAGTATGTATGACGTTATGGCTATGGAAACAGCTATGCTCAAATATGTAATGGAATATATCCGACAGAACTATGCTGAAGAAATCAGTATTCTTGAAGCTGAAATTCCTGTGATCACCGAAATTCCTTGTGTAACACTGCTTGAAGCAAAAGAACTCCTCGGAAACAAGGGTTCAAAAAACAAACTTGACCTTGAACCGGAAGATGAAGTTGCACTCTGTGAATACGCTAAAAAGGAATTTGACAGTGATTTTATCTTTGTTACTCATTTTCCGTCATCAAAGCCTCCGTTCTATGCAATGAATGACAGAGAAGATCCACGCCTTGCATATAAATTTGATCTTCTTTTCAGAGGTCTTGAAATCACAAGCGGCGGTCAGCGTATCCATGATTACAATGAACAGGTTGAAAAAATGAAAGCACAGGGTCTGAATCCTGATGACTTTAAGTATTACCTTGAAGCTCATAAATATGGTCTGCCTCCTCACGGCGGTCTTGGAATCGGTCTTGAAAGACTGGTAATGAAAATTATCGGCGCTCAGAATATCAGAACTTGCAGTATGTTCCCACGAGATATTAACAGACTGCTTCCATAATAATTTAATTATAAAATCAAAAAGGACTTCTGAAATTCAGAAGTCCTTTTATTCATCTTCAGCTATACGCTTTTTTATATTTTCTTCTTTAAGTATTCTTCCCTGCCTTATAAGCTCTTGAAGCCTTGCATTATCCCCGTTGTCAATAGCTTCACGAAATTCCCCAAGGTGCTTTATAAGCTCATCTATCTCAAATATAAGCCTTTCCTTGTTTTCAATAAAAAGCGAAGTCCACATGGATTCGTTCATTGTAGCGGTTCTGGTCATATCCTTGAAGCTTCCGGCACTGAAGCCAAGTTCTTTTTGCATTGTCGGACTCTTGACATAAGCTCCCGATACAACATGAGCAAGCTGAGAAGTATATGCAATAATACTGTCATGGTCAAATGGAGATGCCTCAACTATATGCTCAAAACCCATATCCAGGGCAAGCTTTTCAACAGTCAGAACAGAGTTTTTATCGGTTTTTTCAATGGGTGTAACAATAAAATTTGCTCCTATGAAAAGTGTTCCGTCTGAAAAATCGAATCCAAAGTGTTCTTTTCCTGCCATAGGGTGAGTTCCCACATAACACACTCCATTTTCAGCCGCAAGTTCGGTAATATCACATACCATCTGTCCCTTAATTCCGCAGACATCTGATAATATTGCTCCTTTTTTCATTTTACCTATACATTCTGCCATAAATTTTTTAGCAGGTGCAGGATGCAGACAAACGATTACCATGTCAAAAATACTGAAATCAGTAATGTTCTCACTGTTTTTTATGCACTTTAAATCATATGCTGATTTTATAACCCGTTCATCAAGATCAGAGCCATAAACCTCATGTTCAGTATAGCTTGAAATTGCCTTGCAGTATGAGCCGCCTATTAGTCCTAATCCAACAACAACTATTTTCATGTTAACGCTCCTAATACTATATTTCTTTTATTAGTATACTACTTTAAATCGCAAAAGTCAAGTATAAACATTATGCGGCAATATTTTCTGCCGCATAATAAAAATATCTTAAAGCTTAAATCCGCAATTATCGCAGAATACGTCGTCTGTCTGAGCCTTTGTGCCGCATTTAGGACAGAACTTATTCTGTACAGGAGTTATCTTAGGTACTTCCGCAGAAACTGGTTCTGATACCGGTGCTGGAGTCACCTCAGGCACTGCCGCTGGAACTGGTTCCGGTACTGGCGCTGGAGTCACCTCAGGTACCGCCGCTGGAACTGGTTCCGGTACTGGCGCTGGAGTCACCTCAGGTACCGCCGCTGGAACTGGTTCCGGTACTGGCGCTGGAGTCACCTCAGGTACTGCCGCCGAAACTGACTGAGGCTGTACTGCCGAAATTGCCAATTTGTTTCCGCAATTATTGCAGAATTGAGCTTCTGCCGGAAGAATTGTACCGCACTTTGAGCAAGTCTTGTTACCGGAGTCAACTGGAGTACTGCTGGGTAATGCACATCCACAGGCAGAACAGAATCCTGCTCCTGGCTTAAATTCCTTCTTGCAGTTGGGACATTTATTTCGATTTTGAAGATTTTCCAGTTTAACTTTTGTTTCAGCAATTTTCGCCTTTGCTTCATTTATTACCGCAACAGACTCAGCAAATTCCGTTTCTGGAGAATTTCCATACTTTTCAAAATATAACTGCCCTAATATCTGATAATGGGATGCAATTTTTCTTTCTTCGGTTTTAATAATACCATTAAGTGATGTTGTTTCGGATAAAGTTTTAGCCTTATTCGATAAATTTTCAAGAAAAGTCATAAAATAACCGCCTTTCTGATTTATTATTGATAATTATAGCATTAATTTTATTTATTTGCAATACTTGCAATATGCAAAATAATCTGTTATGATAAAAATAAGGTGATAGATTTTGGATAATTTAGTGAAGATAACAGAAGCGTTCGGTTTTAATAAAAATTATATTTCAGCCGAACGTATTACATCAGGTCATATAAATGACACCTATAAAATTTTATATTCTGAAAATGAAAAATATATACTTCAGAGAGTGAACGATAAGATATTTAAAAATCCTGAAAAAATAATGCACAACATAAAGTTACTGAATAATGCTTTTTGCGGTGCAGATAACATAAAAATTCCGTGCTATATTGAATCTGACGGTAAAAATTATATAATATCAAATGACAGTCTTTGGCGAATGTGCCCCTTTATAAATCAGACTGTTTCATTCAATAAATTTGATAATGTAAAACTATGTCAAGGTTTCGGCAGTATTCTCGGAATATTTCATAAATTAACTTCAGGAATAAATACTTTTGATTATCATGAAACCATTTCCGGATTTCATAATACGGCTGCAATAATTGAACGTCTTTTTGATTACGGCGCTCCGATTATGCATAGTGACGTTTTAAAGCATGCCGTAAAGTACTCGAAAACCCTTATGTCAGCACAAAAACAACAAATTGTACATAATGACGCTAAATGCTCCAATATTCTTTTTTATAAATATTCACTTGAACCTGCTGCAATAATTGATCTTGATACAGTAATGCCTGGTCTGACAGCTTACGATATAGGCGATGCTGTTCGCTCGTCATGTACCGACGGTTCTGAAATAAACACGGATAAATTTATTGAATTTATCAAAGGATATATCAGAGGATACGGCAGCATTAATGCTCAGTGCTGTATATACGGTACCATCTGTATTACGGCTGAACTTGCCTCCCGCTATATCTACGACTTTTTGTCGGGCGAGAATTACTTTAAATTTCAATCAGGACGAATGAAGCTTGAAAGATTCAGAGAACTTGTACTGCTTGCTGAACACATTGAAATTCGAGCCGATGAGCTGATAAATATTGCTGAAACATTAAATAGGCAGCTTGGAGAAAATATATGAAAAAACTAACCATTGGAATACTTGCACATGTTGATTCCGGAAAAACAACGCTTACAGAAGCCCTGCTCTACAAAACCGGAGAAATACGCAATCTCGGACGTGTCGATCACAAGGACGCATTCCTTGATACCCACGAACTTGAACGACTGCGTGGAATTACAATTTTCGCCAAACAAGCTGTCATGAATATCAACGATACTGAAATAACGCTTCTGGATACTCCCGGACACGTTGATTTTTCAGCCGAAACAGAACGTACACTCAGCGTATTGGATTATGCTATACTTGTAATCAGCGGAACTGACGGAGTGCAAAATCATACTGAAACTTTATGGAAACTTATACAAAGATACAATATTCCAGCTTTTATATTTATAAATAAAACTGATATTATGGGTATATCCCATGAACAGATAATGGAACAGATTCAAAGCAGGCTCGGACATAAATGCATTGATTTCAGCGGCAGCAATGACAGTTTAAATGAATCTCTCGCCTTATGCAGTGAAGAGCTAATGCAGAAATTCCTTGAAAATGAAACTATAAGCAATGAAGATATTATTTCGGCAATATATGAAAAAACTGCTGTTCCATGCTTTTTCGGCTCTGCTCTAAAGCTGAGCGGTATTGATGTATTTTTACAAGGACTTGAAAAATATACTTTCACGCCGTTTTACAGCGAGCAATTCGGAGCAAAGGTTTTCAAAATTTCTGAAGATGAATCCGGCATAAGACTTACACATCTGAAAATTACCGGAGGAACATTAAAAGTCAAAGAAATGCTCGGAAATGAAAAGGTCAATCAGATAAGGAAATATTCAGGAAATAAATATAAAACCGTCAGCGAGGCAGAAGCAGGAACAGTCTGCACCGTCACCGGTCTAAATAAAAGTATGCCCGGAGATGTATACGGAGCTGAAATAACTCAGGAAACTCCTATACTTGAGCCTTATCTTGACTATCGGGTAATACTGCCTGACGGCGAAGATGTCCACAAGGCATTCAGTTATTTTAAGAAGCTATGCGAAGAAGACCCTCAGCTTCACGCCCAATGGAACGAACAGCTTAAAGAGATTCACATAAGGCTTATGGGTGAAGTGCAGACGGAAATCTTAAAAAACATTATTAACAGCCGATACGGAATAAATGCAGATTTTGAAATGGGAGGCATAGTTTATAAGGAAACAATCTCAAAGCCGGTTGTTGGAATCGGACACTATGAGCCGTTAAAGCATTATGCAGAAGTACATCTCCTTATGGAACCCCTTTCGGCTGGAAGCGGACTTGTTTTCGCCGCAGACTGCCGTGAAGAAGTACTTGATAAAAACTGGCAAAGACTTATACTAACCCACCTTGAGGAAAAAACGCATATAGGCATTCTGACCGGTTCTCCTATTACTGATATGAAAATTACGGTTGCTGCCGGAAAATCCCATATAAAGCACACCGAGGGCGGTGATTTCCGTCAGGCAACATACAGAGCGGTACGTCAGGGACTTAGGTCAACGGAATGCGTACTTCTTGAACCATGGTATAACTTTAAAATTGAAGTTCCCTGTACTTCTGTGGGCAGAGTTCTTTCTGATATACAAAAAATGAGCGGAACATTCTCTCCTCCTGAAACAACAGGTGAAATGTCCGTTATCACCGGAACAGCGCCTGTTTCTGAAATGATGGGCTATCAAACGGACATAACAGCATTCACTCACGGTATGGGACATATTTTTTGCAGCATGAAAGGATATGAACCATGCCACAATTCAGAAGAAATAATTACGCAGAAGGGCTACGACTGCAATCTCGACATTGAAAATCCGGCAGATTCAATTTTCTGTTCACACGGTTCGGGATATGTTGTAAAATGGGACGAGGTAAACTCAATGGCTCATGTCAGCAGCGGAATAAAGTTCGATGAACCCCAAAAGCAGACAGAAACAACTGAAAGAATAACATCTTTTAAAAAAACCGAAGCAACCGAAAAGGAGCTTATAGAAATCTATGAAAGAACCTATGGTCCTATAAAACGAAATGAACACCATACCATGAAAACACCCCAAACTCCTTCCTATGATAAAAAAAAGCTGAACATAAGACGTGTCCCCTCCGGTCCGGAATATGTTCTGGTTGACGGATATAATATAATATTCGGCTGGGACGACTTAAAAGCAATTGCCAGGGATAATCTTGATCTTGCAAGACATACACTGATAAATATGCTCTCCAATTATCAGGGATTTCGCAAATGTGAGCTTATTCTTGTTTTTGATGCTTACAAGGTAAAAGGCAATCACCGAGAAGTTGAAAAGTCCGGCGGTATAAGCATAGTTTATACCAAGGAAGCCGAAACAGCCGACGCATATATAGAAAAAACGTCCCTGACGCTGGTCAAAGAACATAAAGTACGTGTAGCAACTTCAGATAATCTTGAACAGATAATAATTCTCGGTAACGGCGCTTACCGTATTTCCGCCTCAGAGTTCAGAAAGGAAGTAGACATGGTTTTAAAGGAAATAAAGGATTTTATTGAAAAAAGAATATAAAAATATTTGACTTAATTATTCTTTTGATATATAATTAACATATTACTTATTTTTACAAGAAAATGTTAAATACGGAGGTTTTTATTTACATGAATGAAATTTATTCTGATTCTGCTGTCAAGATACAGCACGTCCCGCCTATAAACCCGCTGAATCCCTTTAATAATCCCACTGAAAACGAAAAGTATAACTCGGATTATGCTGACATTGTTCCGCAGATCTCTATTCCTGGATGTGAAATACCGTTTGAGCCGTCAAAACCCGAAAAAAAAAGAATCAGAAGATATTTTAACATAGCCGGTTCGTGGCTTCTGATTCATTTTGCAGCTATTAATATTCTCGCATTTCTATCATTTGCCATAATAAAGCTTGCTTTAAGCAAAAATGCCTCGGACGCCGACTTGCCGTCTATTTATAATTATATTTCAAGCTCTGCAATATATTTAGGCATGACCGGACTGATTTTCCTTGTATGCAACCTGCTTACTTTCTTTTTCGGCTGCAAAACAGCTAAAATTAAAATTTCTTCTCTTTTTCAGACAGAGAGCATTCGGCTTCCTAAAATGCTGCAATATATTTCAATTGCTTTTATGCTTCAGTACCTTTCTTCCCTTATAGCCCTGGCTATACAGTATCTATGCCCGGATCTAAACCTAATTTCAAATGCTCTCGACACGCAAAATATGACCTCAAGAGCGTATATTGCATTTGCAGTCTATTCTTGCATAATTGCTCCTATTACGGAAGAACTTCTTTACAGAGGATTTGTTTTGAAAACCTGTTCCAGAGTAAGCCAGCGTTTCGGAATATTTATAAGCGCTGTCCTCTTCGGTTTAGCTCACGGAAATGTTACACAATTTATACTCGCCTTTTTAATCGGAGTCTTTATGGCTCACATAGATATAAAGCATAACTCCCTAATCCCGTCAATTTGCGTTCACTTTTGTGTAAACACACTTTCAACTGTCGCCGGATTTTTCCTGAATAATGATTCCAAAACAGCTCTTTTTGTATTAGGAATATTTGAAATAGGAATGTTCATAACAGGAATAGTAATGCTTATTTTTTTCAGACGCAAAAACAAGCTTCCGTTTACCATGCCGCACCAAAAAATAAGAGGCGGTTCAGTTGCGGTAACATCTTGGGCAATAATTGTATGCTTTGTTCTGTTCCTGCTCCAGTTCACTGTAAACCTTTTTAATTTTAGCTGATAAATACCCCGTGGATCTTTCACGGGGTATTTTCTATATTTTTTTCATAACCAATATTTTTTATACCCAGGCTTTTTCAAGGGCGCTGACTCCCTTTTCAATATCATCAAAATTTATTCCTGAATATCCCACAATAACATTGCCCTCCGGAATATTCTTTTCACCAAATGAGTAATATTCTGATAATCCATAAACCCTCACACCATGAGCAGCTGACGCTTCCGTCATCTGCTTTTCGGTCATACCGTCTGTCGAGTGAAGCAAAAGATGAAGTCCGGCAGCAGCGCCCTTTATTTCTATATGCCCTGACAGGGAGCTTTTATTGACACATTCTATAAACCAGTCACGGCGGCTTTTATAAAGCTTTTTCATGCGGCTGATATGCCGGTCAAAATATCCTCTTTTTATAAACTCTGACAGTGTAAGCTGTTCGAAAACCGGAACAGTACAAGCGTAAAATCCCAGTTTTTCAGTAAATTGTTCCAATAACTTTGGCGGAAGAACCATATAGCTTATTCTCATAGATGGTGCAAGGCTTTTAGTAAAAGTATTTATATAAATAACACGTCCCATGGTATCCATACTCTGGAGAGATGGCACTGGTCTTCCGGAAAAATAAAAGTCACTGTCGTAATCGTCTTCAATAATATATCTGCACGGAGAGCCATAAGCCCAGTTCAGAATTTCATGACGTCTGGCTATTGGCATTATCGTTCCCAGCGGAAATTGATGGGACGGCGTTATATGTACAACGTCAGCCTGTGCAACTTCCATAGCGGCTGGATCAGCGCCGTATTCGTTTACTGGAATTGCTGAAATTGCCGAACAATTGGCATTGAAAATTTTATGTGTTTTGACATATCCGGGATTCTCCAGACCGTATACTTTATCCCTGCCCAACAGCTGAATTACAAGACCAGTAAGATACTCTGTCCCTGCGCCTACAATAATTTGCTCAGGATGCACGTCCATTCCCCTGAAGCTTCTCAAATATAAAGCTATTGATTCCCTAAGCCTGTATACGCCCTTGACATCACACCTGCAAAGCAGTTCTTCTCCTCCTGCACTCAGCACTTCACGGGAAAGCTTTGCCCATGCTGAAAACGGAAACAACCCTGTATCAACTCGGTTAGTACCAAAATCATATTTGTATTCCTCTTCTTTTACTCTTGAGGGAATAAAAATTTCAACCTTCCTTGCAGCAGAAATTTTTCCGGAAATAGTTTCTGCAAAAAAGCCGCTTCCCGGTCTTGAATATATATACCCCTCTGACAAGAGCTGAGCATAAGCTGTTTCAACAGTAACAACACTGATTTTTAGATGTGAAGCCAATCCCCTTTTTGACGGAAGTTTTTCACCGGGTTTAATATTTCCGTTTTCAATTTCTTTTCTAATGTGTAAATACAGCTGTTCATATAAAGGAATTTTTCCATTACTTTCAAGACTTAATGTAATCATCATCAACCGACCTTATCATAAATCACGAAACCGACCATTGAAACAATGTCAGTTATATATTATTATTATAGTGTAATTTAAATAAACAGTCAAGGAGAAATTTTTAATGGAAAACAACAGATACGGCTTGAACAAGGAACTCGCACAAATGCTTAAAGGCGGCGTTATTATGGACGTTACAACTCCGGAACAGGCAAAGATCGCAGAATCTGCCGGCGCATGCGCTGTCATGGCTCTTGAAAGGATACCTGCCGACATCAGAGCAGCCGGAGGTGTATCAAGAATGAGTGATCCTAAAATGATAAAGGGCATTCAAGAGGCTGTTTCAATTCCCGTAATGGCAAAATGCAGAATAGGACACTTTGCAGAAGCACAGATACTACAGGCAATCGAAATAGATTATATCGACGAAAGTGAAGTACTTTCCCCTGCCGATGATAAATATCATATCGAAAAAACTAAATTTAACGTTCCCTTTGTGTGCGGAGCTAAAGATTTAGGAGAGGCACTGAGAAGAATCAGCGAAGGCGCTTCAATGATAAGGACTAAGGGTGAGCCAGGCACCGGAGACGTTGTGCAGGCAGTAAGACACATGAGAATGATGCAGGGAGAAATCAGACGGCTTTCTTCAATGTCAGAGGACGAGCTTTATCAGGCAGCTAAGGATCTTCAGGTTGACTTTCAGCTTGTAAAATATGTTGCAGAAAATAAAAAGCTTCCAGTCGTTAATTTTGCCGCAGGCGGAGTTGCAACTCCTGCTGACGCCGCTTTAATGATGCAGTTGGGAGCCGAGGGCGTTTTTGTAGGCTCCGGTATTTTCAAGTCAGGAAATCCGGCAAAGCGTGCTGAGTCAATTGTAAAGGCAGTTACCAACTTTAACGATCACAAATTACTGGCTGAACTATCTGAAGATCTGGGAGAAGCAATGGTTGGAATTAATGAACAGGAAATACAGCTTCTCATGGCAGAAAGAGGAAAATAATGAGAGTCGGAGTACTCGCCCTCCAAGGAGCATTTATTGAACATATACGCATTCTTGAATCCCTTGGAGCTGACGCTTTTGAAATAAGACAAAAAAAGGATATAGAACAGAAATTTGACGGGCTGATTCTTCCCGGAGGCGAAAGCACTGTTATGGGAAAGCTGCTCAACGATCTTGAACTTATGAATCCAATAAGAACGATGATTAAAAATGGAATGCCTGTTTTCGGAACCTGTGCCGGACTTATTCTGCTTGCAGATAAAATTCACAACGATAATACTGTACATATTGGTACTATGGATATTACTGCAAGAAGAAACGCATACGGCAGGCAGCTGGGCAGTTTCAATACTACCGAGGAATTTAAGGGGCTGGGCGAAATTCCTATGACATTTATAAGAGCGCCTTATATTGAAAATTGCGGATCCTCTGTTGAAATCCTTGCTGTTACTGACGGAAAAATTATTGCAGCAAGACAAGGCAGACAGCTTGCAACAGCTTTTCATCCTGAATTAACTGATAATTATTCCGTTCACAAGTATTTTCTGGATATAATTAAAGAAAATATGTAAATTTTATAGAAAGCAGTCAATATCACGGCTGCTTTTTTATTTGACAGCAGATAAAACATACTATATAATTATAGTATAATATAGGCTGAAAGGAACTGCAAAATGAAAATTTCAACTAAAGGAAGATACGCTTTAAGACTCATGGTTGATCTTGCACTCAACGGAAAAGACAGAGCAATCCCGCTGAAAGAAATTGCCTCCAGACAAAACATCTCAGTAAAGTATTTAGAACAGATTATAAACATACTCAACCGCTCAGGATATGTAAAAAGCACACGAGGCTCACTGGGCGGATACAGAATTGCAGGTTTGCCGTCTGACTATACAGTTGGAATGATACTTCGACTTACTGAGGGAAATATTGCCCCTGTATCATGCCTTGAAGATGAAATCAACATTTGTCCAAATAAAAAAGACTGTACAACGCTGTATGTATGGGAAAAGCTTTATGAATCAATAAAAAATACTATTGATACTATAACAATTGAAGATATTGCAGTAAATTATAAATCGCAGAATATATAAAAAGGTAAAGCCCGGAATAAATCCGGGCTTTTTAATTATGAGTGTTAAAGATTGAAACCGTTTTTTCTCAGTTCATCAATTGCATCTCCGAGTACTGCGGCATTAGTACTGGAAACTGAGTGGAGAAGAAATATTCCTCCGCTGTGTCCTGATGACACGATTTTTTCTAAAGCTGAAGCCTTATCAGGCTGATCATCTGTTTTCCAGTCAACATATGCAAAGCTCCACATTAGGGTTTTATATCCCAGTTCATTTGTAAGAGCCAGCGACTGTTCAGAGTACTCTCCGCACGGAGGACGCAGATACTGCATTTCATATCCGTATTTTTCAAGAACATATTCGTGAAGACTCATTATTTCTTCCTTGAGTTTATCTGATGACAGATCCGGCATTGAAGCGTGTGTCATACCGTGATTTCCCAGTATGTGCCCTTCATCTATCATTCTCTTCACAAGTTCGTCCTCTTTCTGAGCGTAATCTCCTGTAAGAAAAAATATTGCTTTTACATTTTTTTCTTTTAGTGTGTCCAAAATCGGTCCTGTATATCCGTTTTCATATCCTTGATCAAAAGTCAGTATAATCCTGTTTTCCTCAGGTGTCAGTGCATAGCTGCCGTATTTTTCGTATTTTGAGTTAAAATCTGACGCACCGAGCGGACAATTTTTATTATCCGTTTCTTTTCCCTGACCATATCCGCATTTTGCTGTACTTGTCGCATTTACAGCGATTTTAGGCATAGCAGTAATCATTAGGGCAGCCGTCAGAACTGTGATAAAAATTCTGTTCTTTGTTTTCATCAGGTTACCTCTTGCCGCTTCTTTAAGCGACAATATTATTATGCTCTGTCATTTTGTTTTTATAACGTCCAATTTTTTGAAAAAGAAAAGAAAGGTCAATGCCTTTCTTTTCCTAATTCTTTTTTAAAAGAATTTTTTCTTAACCGCAGCAGCCCGGACGTCTTACAAATGAATTACAGTCAGTACATTCAGGAACCTTAGGATCAGATTCATGTGTGCCAACCTTAATCATTTCAAGAGAACAGTAATCCTCTGAAATGCAATTGTACTCGCACTGCTTAACAGTACAGTGAATGTTTGGATTTTTCTTCTTTGATTCCATGTTTATCACCTTTTCTTTTTTATATATTCTCTTTTTTGATGAGAATAACTTTATTATACTCATAAATTCAATTTTAATTCATAAAAAATATAAAAAAATATTTTTTTTAATGTTACAATATATTCAAGTATCCAAAATTTCTAATTTGTTATTGACTTTATAGAATAAATTTGTTAACATTATAGAAGCACCATATTCTTATAATTCAAAGATTAATCAGGAGGCTTTTTATATGTCAGATCTAAATGAATATAATAATCAGGAAACACCTGTAAATACACAAGCGGAGGAACAGCCTGCCGTAAATATGACGGAAACAGGCATAGCCGCAGAACCTCAGGCCCCCGCAGACATGGGTCCGGAAATTGTAAGCGGAACAGAACCTGTAAAAAAGAAGCATAAGGCTCTTTTCGCAGCAGCAGCGGCGGTTGTTGTCCTTGCCGGAGGCAGCGCAGCGGCTTACGGATTCATTCCGTCTGTAAAGAACACTGTCAATATGGCGGTTATGAGCGATGATAAATATTATCATTGGGTTGAATCTGAAAACGCCGAGGATACTGCCGAGAATATTTCAGATATTTACAAACAGATTATAGACTCTTCCGCAAATGAATCAGAATTTCAGCTTAAGGCTGACCTTAATTCAGAAGCAATTTCATCTTTAATTGAAAGCTTTCAAAACGGCGCCGGAGCGTCCGGAGATTTTGCATCTGGTATAAAGATACCTGAAAGTATCTCAATCGACGCTGCTTCTAAAATTGAAGACGGAAATGCAGCAGTTACATACTCCTTAAAGGCTGACGAAAACCCTTTGGCTACTTTAAACGGCTTTTTTAAGGATACAACCTTTTATTATGAAATTCCTGAACTGTCAAAGGATTATCTTTCAATAAATTTTGATGACATTACATCTCTGATGGCACTCTCAGGTGAAAATGTTCCGGCTAATTATAATTTTAACGATATGTTAAAAAGTGCCCTTAACGGCAATCAGTTTGAAAATTATTTTACTCCGGATGAACTTGAAATTTTACTGAATAAATATACTGAACTGGTTTATTCCAATATCGAAGACGTAAAAATTACAAAGGGTGACGAATACAATACAGCCACAGCTGATCTTGATCTCGGTACTTTGTATTCCATCGCATCTGATTTTCTTGATGAAGCCGAAAACGATAAAACTATAATTGATTTCGCCGTTAAGCAGGGTTATACTGAAGAACAGTATAAAAACGCTGTTAAATCACTTCAGGATGAAATGGGCGACCTTGAAGTCAAGGGCGGAAAAACTGTCTTGACAATGAACGTATTTATTGACAAAAACGGAAGTATCTGCGGACGTTCTTTCACTGCTCCGGATGCTTCCACAGAAATTAAATACCTCTGTAAAAAAGACGGTCACGATATTGACCTTGAATTTTCTATAAATGCAGTTGACTTTAATTTTTCTGTTGCAGGAGATCTTAAAGAAAAATCAGATAAGCTAAACGGTACTATTAATGTTTCCGTTAAGGATAATTCTACTGACACCACTTTTGCCGTAAATATTGAGGATCTTGAATCAGTGGGAAAAAACAAGGAATATCTAAACGGTACAATCTCACTTGATCTTTCTTCAGTTAACGCCGGTGTTTATTCAGTGAAGCTGGAATCCGACGGTAATAGTCAGACCATTTCTACTGACATTACAGTTAACGGAACCAATTATGCTAAGCTTTCCTTATACACTTCCAAAAAGGTTACGTCAGAGCTTCCTGCCTTTGACAGCAGCAAAAAAACTTATGATATTGTAAATAATACTAATGCTGCGGAAGAATATATGAGCAATGCGGACTTAACCGGATTTATAAATAATATAGGCAACGCATTCGGTATTTCTGACTTAGGTTCTATGATTTTCGGAACAACAAACAATATTATTGATGTTCCTGACCCGATTGACGTACCGGACCCAGATGATGATTTTGACGATACTCTATCTTCAAAATATGACTTCAGCAAACTAAAGTTCCAGCTTAACGGAACAGACGTTTCTTTCCCTTCAAAAATCGACGGTATCCTAAACTACGTAAAGGTTGATACTGACAAGGTAACTGCCGGCGACTTTTTGTACCTTACATCAGACGACTATACTGTATCAGTATCACTGGACAACAGCGGTTCTTCAGATGTTGCTCCTGAAGAATGTGTAGTTTCAGGGGTTTCAGTTTATGAAGGCTCTTCTCTGAATCTGACAATAGACGGCTTTGCAATCGGTGACGATGTAAGCAAGGCAGCTGAAAAGTACGGTGTTAAAATTACCAATACAAACTATGGCTATTTTAATGTCTTTGATACTGCCTCAGATTGGAATACAGTTACAATTAACTATTCAGAAGGAAAAATTGCTGGCATAAGCGTTGCATATTATGATTAAAATAAATTAAACGGCGGAGATAAACTCCGCCGTTTTTATTTCAAGTCTGAACGCTGCACCTCTGACTTTGGAACCCCCAACCCTTTAAACTTTTAATTATTTTGATTTCATTCAAACACGTTGACACATCACATTCAATGTGTTATAATTCTTTTTGAAATGACAAATAATTATCAAACTTTCAGGAGGAAAAAAATGAGAAAATTTGATACAAAAATCCAATACCATAAATATAAAATCCTTAGAGAAATAACAAAGCTTGCATTTGAAGACCGTCTTATGGACTGCTATACAGAAATTCCTGATGTAATTATCAAAGGACCGGAATCCATTACCAGATGCTGTATTTATAAGGAAAAGGCTATTTTAAGCGAACGTATTAAGCTTGCTCTCGGCGGAAATAAAAAGAATCCCAATGTAATAGAAGTAATAGATATAGCCTGCGATGAATGCCCTGTCAGCGGTTATAATGTAATAAACGATCTCTGCCGCGGCTGTATGGCACATAGATGCGAAGACGCCTGTATGAAACACGCAATATCATTTGACAAAGATAATAAGGCTATTATTAATAAGGAAAACTGTATAGAATGCGGAAGATGTGCCGCTGTCTGTCCTTACGGCGCTATATCCAACAGTAAAAGACCTTGTGAAAGAGCGTGCAAGATCAATGCCATAAAGAGAGGCAAAGATAACTGCGCTGAAATTGACAACAATAAATGCATATCCTGCGGTGCATGCGCTTATCAGTGCCCGTTTGGTGCAATAGCCGACAAATCATACATACTTGAAGTAATAGACATGATAAAAGCCAATACCGGAAATCTTTATGCTGTTGTTGCTCCGTCTGTATCAAGTCAGTTTTCATATGCTAAATTAGGTCAGGTCATCAGCGGTATAAAGGAACTGGGATTTAATTATGTAGTTGAAGCGGCTCTGGGCGCCGATATGGTAGCTTATAAGGAAGCCACTGAGCTTGCTGAAAAGAAATTCCTGACAAGCTCATGCTGTCCGGCATTTGTTGATTATATACATAAACACGTTCCGGATATGACAGAACATATTTCATCAAATCTTTCGCCTATGGCTGAGGTGTCACGGTATCTGAAAGAAAAGGATCCCCAGGCAAAGATAGTTTTTATCGGACCATGTACTGCTAAGAAAATGGAATTCCGCAAGGAAGAAGTCAAGCCCTATGTTGACAGCGTGATCACCTTTGAAGAGCTCCAGGCGCTCCTTGACGGCAGAGAGATAGATATAACACAGCTTGAAGAAACATCTCTTGACGACGCCTCATATTACGGACGAATATTCGCAAGAAGCGGCGGTGTATCGGACGCTGTACGTCAGGCTCTCTTTGAGCATAACATGACGGAATTTTCATATGATCCGATTATATGCGACGGTATTGAAGCCTGCCGTTCAGCTCTGCTGAGGGCATCTAAGCACGTTCTCCATAATAACTTTATTGAAGGAATGGCTTGCAGCGGCGGCTGTATAGGCGGTGCCGGCTGCCTGACACACGGAGTTAAAGATAAAAATTTAGTTGATAAATACGGACACTTAGCCGCTGAAAAAACGATTTCAAGTTCAGTGCATTCCGTAGAAAAAACAAAAGAATAAAAAATTAAGCTCAGGTTTTTAGCCTGAGCTTTTTTATTAATGATGTAAATTTTTAAGCGTCAAGATAAGACTTAACCAACACCTGAAGAAGTTCATCCCTGTCAATATGACGGATAATGCTTCTTGCATTATTATATGTGGTTATGTATGTCGGATCTTCTGAAAGAATATATCCGACAATTTGATTTATGGGGTTGTAGCCTTTCTGAATCAACGCATCATAAATAATAGTAAGATTTCTTTTTAATTCAAATTCCTTTTCATCATTAACAGAAAATGTCATTGTTTTATCGCACATTTAACTTCAGCCCCCTTTTGATAATACTATTATACCCTAATTTTAATAAATAAACAAGGAATTTTAAAAAATTTTTCTGTTTTGTAACGCTTTAACACTTATAATTTAGTAAATATGAACAAATAGCATTATAAATTAAAGTTTTTAGAATAAATTATTCCTGTACTTTTCCAATATGCCAGATGTTTTCAGCATAGTCTTTAATAGTTCTGTCTGAGCTGAATTTACCTGCATTACACATATTCAGCCACATTTTTCTGCCGATAGCTTTCTTATCGCTGAAATCACTGATACACTTAAGCTTGACCTCCATATAATTTTCAAGGTCGCCAAGCAGATAGTAATTATCCGGTGAATGCCATGACGCACCGTCAGTAAGAGAATAGTAAAGCTCCCTGAAGTATCCTGTTCCGCCGTCGGAAACAGTACCGTCAATAAGCGTTGTAACAACCCTTCTTATTTTTTCATTTTCAGAAATAAGCTTGCGGCTGTTGTATTCAGGCATAATTTCCTTAAGTTCTTCAACCCTTGCGCCGAAAATATAGTTGTTATCTTCTCCGGCCTCTTCAGTAATCTCAATATTAGCGCCGTCATATGTTCCAAGAGTAACAGCGCCGTTAAGCATAAGCTTCATATTACCGGTTCCCGACGCTTCTGTTCCGGCAGTAGAGATCTGTTCTGAGATATCAGCAGCCGGAATCAGTTTTTCTGCATAAGAAACATTGTAATTGGATACAAAAACTACCTTTATAAATTTACGTACCTCTTCATCTGATTCAACAAGCTTTGCAATCTCATTAATATATTTAATTATGCCCTTTGCCCTGCGATAACCGGGTGCAGATTTTGCACCGAATATGAAGGTTACAGGATTCATGTTGGTAATCTCACCGGACTTGATTCCAAAGTAAAGCCACAGAATAGAAAAAGCATTTAAAAGCTGCCGCTTATATTCATGCAGACGTTTTATCTGAATATCAAAAACTGAATCTGGATTAATCTCAATTCCCTCAGTCTTTTTGATATATTCAGCCAAGCAAGCCTTGTTGTCCTTCTTTATTTCAAGGAAACGATCTATAATTTCTTCATCATCTGCATATTTTTCAAGTTCTTTCAGCTTATCAAGATCAATCATCCAGTTATCTGTTCCCAGAAGTTCGGTTATAAGTGAGGAAAGATTTTTGTTGCACAGACCAAGCCAGCGGCGCTGAGTAATGCCGTTTGTTTTATTCTGGAATCTCTCAGGATAAATACCATACCAATCAGCAAGAACAGTATCCTTTAAAATTTCAGTATGAATTTCAGCAACGCCGTTTACATAAGAGGAGCAGTAAACTGCCATATCAGCCATATGGACAAGGTTATTTCTGACAATCTTAATCTTATCCAGTGTTTCAGCCTTAACAGACGCTGCATACATATCAGAAATCAGTTTTTCATGAATTTGAAGAATAATACCGTAAATTTCTGGAAGAAGTTCTTCCACAAGGGAGCACTCCCACTTTTCAAGCGCTTCCGGCATTACAGTATGGTTAGTATAGTTAAATACTTTTCTTGATACTGCAAAAGCCTTGTCAAAGCTCATGCCGTCCTTCATAAGCAGACGTATCAGCTCCGGAATAGAAATAACCGGATGAGTATCATTAAGCTGAATAGTAATGCTGTCTGCAATATTTTCAAGAGTGCCAAATCGTTCTATATGCTTTTTAACAATATCCTGGAGTGACGCTGAACAGAAAAAGTACTGCTGTTTTAGCCTTAATTTTTTTCCTTCTCTTGTATCGTCGTTAGGATAAAGCACCCTTGAAATATCCTCAGCGCTTATCTTTTCACGGCTTGCCTCCAGATATTTCTGATCGTTAAAAAGATGAAAATCAAATTCATTAACAGCCTCTGACTGCCATAATCTTAAGGTGCTGATATGATTTGTCTTACAGCCGAAAATCGGCATATCGTACGGTACAGCCTTTACAGTCTGTCCATTATAGCAAACCTCAACAGTATCTTCATCGCATCTGACTGCCCATGGGTCACCGTATCTTGTCCAGTCGTCGGCTGTTTCTGTCTGAAATCCGTTTTCCATTCCCTGCTTGAACAATCCGTACTTATATCTAATTCCGTAACCATCAAGAGGAAGATTCATAGAAGCCGCACTGTCCAGGAAACAAGCCGCAAGACGTCCAAGTCCGCCGTTGCCAAGGGCAGCATCCTCTATTTCTTCAAGGTCTGATAGACTCTTTCCCATTTCATTAAGAATCTTTTCAGTTTCGTCATAAATTCCTATGCACATAAGGTTATTGAATATACTTCTGCCAACCAGAAACTCCATTGAAAAATAGCAGGCACGGCGGCTGTTCAAATGCGCATTCTTTGACTCTTTCCAGCTTTCACCGGCATATTCCATTACCGCTCTTCCAATAGCATTATGAACCTCCTGAGGTGTCTGTGCTGTCTGAAGAGCTGATTTCAAAAAGCTTTTGTATTGTTCCATGCTGTCTCCTTATCTGTTATATAATTTATTGATTTTCATAATTTTCTTAGCCAGTTTATCACTGAAATCGCTTTCACGAGTTCTGAACTGCCAGTTACCGCCTAATACGGACGGAGTATTCATTCTTTCTGACGGATCAGAATTAAGAAAATCCTGCATTTGAGCAACAGCTATGCCTGCAACGCTCTTCCATGCTTCACGGACGATTCCCTTTGGAATATCCTTTTTCTTTTTAACGCCCAAATAAACCATACAGTGCTTAAGCGCATCGGCAGATAATGAATTTACCCATCCTCTCAGGGTTTCATTATCATGAGTTCCCGTATAAGCGATACAATTTGAATCAGTAAAATTATGCGGAAGATTTTCATCAGCGCTTCCGTTTCCGAAAGCAAACTGCATTACCTTCATTCCAGGATAGCCAACTTCACTGAGCATACTGCGTACATCTTCGGTAATAAATCCTAAATCTTCGGCGATAATATTAAGTTCTCCAAGTTCCTTTTCAGCCGCCTTGAATAATGCTGCGCCTGGTCCTTTTCTCCATTCGCCGTTTTCGGCAGTTTCATTTCCGTACGGTATAGCATAAAAGCTTTCAAATCCCCTGAAATGGTCTATTCTCAAAATATCATAAATGGAAACTGAAAATTTCAGACGGTTTATCCACCACTGATAATTCTGCTTTTTATGATACTCCCAGTCATATATCGGATTTCCCCAAAGCTGTCCTGTAACAGCAAATTCATCAGGAGGACAACCTGCAACGTCAAGAGGCTTCTTGTTTTTATCAAGCAAAAAGAGCTCCGGTGACACCCATACATCAACGCTGTCATATGAAACGTAAATAGGCATATCGCCGATAATTTCTATCCCCTTGTCATTGGCATACTTTTTCAAATTAGTCCATTGACTGAAAAATTTATATTGTATAAACTTAAAAAACTCAATGTCCTTATTAAGCTCTTCAGAAACTTTCTTCAATGCCTTGGGATCACGCTGAGCCAGCTTGCTGTCCCATTCATACCACGGCTTGCCGTCATTTTTAAACTTCAGCGCCATAAACAAAGCATAATCATCAAGCCAATAGCTGTTTTCGTTGGCAAAATCCTTATATCTCTGAGAAAGATCATGTCTATATGTTTTATAAGCTGCTTTAAGCACCTTATAGCAATTGTTATATATTTTACTGTAATTAACCTGCTTATCGCTGTCCTGCCACTTCAAATCAACATAATCGCTTTTTTTAAGAAGACCTTCCTGTCTGAGGGTATCAAAATCAATAAAATAAGGGTTGCCGGCATAAACCGAAAATGACTGATAAGGTGAATCTCCGTAGCTTGTAGGAGATAAAGGAAGAATTTGCCAGCATTTAACTCCGGCTTTAACAAGAAAATCAACAAAATCATACGCTGATTTTCCCATTTTTCCAATTCCGTATTCAGACGGAAGGCTTGAGATATGCATTAAAATACCGCTTTTCCTCATAATAAATCTCCATTCTGCCGTAATTTTCAACTATTATTTCAGTACGGCTGTTATGTATATTAACCAAAAAACTATATATAATAAGTTACAGAAAAATAAAAAAGGGGAAACGCAATGCAAAAAATTTCATCCTCAGTCTTAGTATTTCTCACTGGCTGCTTTGTTTACAGTCTTATTGAAATTACTGCGAGAGGATTCACTCACTGGACTATGACCTTGACCGGCGGAGTGATTCTTGTCGTTCTTTATAAAATGCAGACCAATATAAAAGATATTTCACTATGGAAAAAATGTATTATCGGTTCGCTTGTAATAACATCCTTTGAGTTTACAGTAGGAGTTATTGTAAACATAATTATGCACTGGCACGTATGGGATTATTCAGATATGCCCATGAATCTATTGGGCCAAATCTGCCTGCCCTTTACAGGGCTATGGTTCCTTATATGCATTCCGGCTTTTTATGTTTGCAAAATTATAAATAAACGACTGGAAAATATATAAATTAAATTTTCCATGCGTTTATATTATAACACTAAAGACAGTAAATTATCAAGTATATTTGCAATTTTTTATACAGTTCGCATTCATTTGTCAATAAAACCGCATTTCAACAAAAAAGTGGCGCAGATAATATAAAAAGTGATGGTATGTTATGTCTTCTTATGTAAAAAAACTGCATATTATACTTGAAAATGCTTCTTCTATCTGATATAATAGATTGTGTATATTATACGCATAAATTTATAAAGATTGGAAAGAGGTAAAAAAATGCCTGCAAATATTGTCATCGGAACCCAGTGGGGAGACGAAGGAAAAGGTAAAATAATAGACATTCTCGCATCAAGAGCTGAAGTTGTTGTTCGTTCTCAGGGCGGTAATAATGCCGGTCACACGGTTGTTAATAATGGTGAAACTTATAAGCTGCATCTTATTCCATCCGGTATTCTTTATCCGGATAAGCTTTGTCTTATAGGTGCCGGCGTTGTTCTTGACCCTAAGGATTTTATAGGAGAACTTAACTCACTTGCTGAAAGAGGAGTTTCAACTTCAAACCTTAAAATTGATCCGAGAGCACACGTGGTTATGCCGTGGCATATTGTTCTTGACGGACTTTCAGAGGAATTTAGAGGCAATTCTGATATCGGAACTACTAAAAGAGGTATCGGTCCGACTTATATGGACAAATACGAACGCTGCGGAATAAGAGTCTATGACCTGATAAATCCGGAAGTTTTCGCTGAAAAGGCAAGAGCAACCGGTAAACTTAAAAATAAAATCATAACTGAGGTCTACGGCGGAAACGCTTTTGATCTTGAAGAAGTTATAAAGGAATATACTGAATACGGAAAGATTCTTGCTCCTTATGTAGCAGATGTTTCAGTTCTCACATATGAAGCCTCAAAGGCCGGCAAGACAATTATGTTTGAAGGCGCTCAGGCAACTCTTCTCGATATAGATTTCGGTACATATCCATACGTTACCTCATCCCATCCGCTTTCAGCAGGCGTATGCGTCGGAACCGGCGTAGGACCAAAGGTTATCACAAATATAATCGGCGTTGCTAAGGCATATACTACAAGAGTTGGAAAGGGACCTTTCCCTACCGAGCTTGACGACGAAACCGGCGATAAAATCAGAAATGTCGGCGGAGAATTTGGAACTACTACGGGACGTCCGAGAAGAACAGGCTGGTTTGACGCTGTAATAGTAAGACATTCAGTTAGAGTAAACGGTCTTGACGGTTTAGCTATCAACAAGCTGGATACACTATGCGGTCTTGATACATTAAAGGTTTGCGTAGGCTATAAGATGCCTGACGGCAATATACTTGAAAACTTCCCTCCGACTCTTGAGGAGCTCAGCGGATGCCTGCCGGTATATGAAGAATTTGAAGGCTTTAATGAAGATATTACAGGCTGCCGCAGCTTCGAGGAGCTTCCTGAAGCTTGTCAGAAATATATCCTCAGACTTGAAGAGCTTTGCGACTGTAAGGTAGCTATGATCGGCGTTGGTCCTGACAGAACACAGATCATTGAAAGATAAGCTATATTAATTTTATAAAAAAATTAAACCAGAGAATTTTTACATTCTCTGGTTTTTTATCTAATAAATTATTTTTAGTTCTGTTCATCGGATTCATCATTTTCAGAAGAATCTGAAACAACAACCCTTACTTTAAGTATCTTTTGGTCGTCCGTTTCCAGTACTGTCATTTTAAATACGCCGCTCTCGGTTGTTTCCCCTTCATTAGCCACGTGACCAAGGAGCTCCATAACCCAACCGCCGATTGTATTGCTTGCGCTCTCCACACAATCGCTGTCAAGTTCAAGATTATCAAGCATATCGCTGATACTCAGTTCTCCGGAAACTTCATATTCATTTTTACCGGTCTGTGAAAAATTAAAAATGATCTCATCCTCTTCATCATAGATTTCACCAACGAGTTCTTCTATGATGTCCTCCATGGTAATTATGCCCTTAGTACCGCCGTATTGGTCCATAACTACTGCAATATGCAGCTTATTTTTCTGCATTTCCTTTAACGCTTCACTGATAAGCTTTAAATCTGAAATATGTATGATTTCCTGAATAATTTCTCCTATGTCTTCCTTACCCTCAATCATGAGTCTGAAAAAGCTCTTGTTGGTAATAAAGCCTATTATATTATCTATGCTTTTTTCATACACCGGAAGTCTTGAATATGTTTCATTTAAAAACTTTTCCTTTATCTCCTCAAAAGGAGTATTTCTCTCAATGGCGATGACATTAACTCTCGGAATCAATATTTCATCAACAGTTATTTCATCAAACTCCAGAGCAGAACGTACAAGATCGCTTTCTTGTTCTTCCAGAACGCCCTGTTCCTCAATCTCATCTATGATATACTTAAGTTCGTCTTCTGTCACACTGGGCTGAGAATCATCTGAGGCAAACAATTTTTGAAGCTGTCTGAAAATAAATGTTACAGGAGTCATGATCCATAAAAGTACGGAAAGAGGAACAGCAAAAAACAGCGCACACTTTTCCGCATTATTTTTAGCATATGATTTTGGGGTGATCTCGCCGAACACAAGTACAAGGAGAGTCATTACAACTGTTGCAACCCCAACGCCTCCGCTGCCGAGAATCTGTGTAAATAAAACCGTACTTATTGAAGTAGAAAGAATATTTACTATATTATTTCCGATAAGAATTGCAGTAAGAGCCTTTTCAAAGGAATTGGCAATTTCCAGCGCCTTTTCTGCCTTTTTATTTCCCTGATTTATATAGTTTTTAAGCCTTATTTTATTAACGCTTGAAAAGGCAGTTTCACAACTTGAAAAAAGTGCTGAAAAAATTAAAAGTAAGATGATAATTATTATATTTTGGTACATATACCCTCCTGATGAACTTTAAGGAATACAGAATTTTTTAATCTGCTTAAAGATATTATCTTAATTATTTTATCACAACCCTGACTAATAATCAAGAGTGTGATAATAAATAATATTTTTAAAATTTGCTATTGGCATTTACAAAAAAATGTGCTATTATAATAATGAATACAAATTCGGAGGTTAAAAAATGTTCAAAAAGTTTATTAATAAATTAGTTTCTTTATTTCCGGACAAGATACAGAAAATTTATTATCAATACGAAGAAGTTTTAATGTATCTTTTCTTTGGCGTTCTGACAACTGCCGTTTCATTTATAACAGCTGGACTTTCAAAAAAGGTTCTTGAATTTGCCGAACTCGGAACAGATTATGTTTCGGTTTTCAGCACAGTATTCTCCTGGATATGTGCCGTAACATTTGCCTATGTTACAAACAGAATATGGGTTTTCAGCTCTGACGCAAAAAGTAAAAAAGAACTTGCAGCAGAAGCATTATCATTCTACGGCGGACGAGGATTCACACTTGTAACTGAAATTTTTATTATGTGGCTCGGTTATTCACTTTTGGCATTTAACTATTGGCTCACTAAAATAGTCGCCAATATTATCGTACTTATACTTAATTATATAATCAGCAAAATCTTTGTATTCAGAAAAAATAATAAGGAGAAATAATAATGAAAATAAAAAAGAAAATTCTATCCGGATTAACTGCCGGAATACTCTCATTGATATCTGTAACATTCAGCCTTTCAGCCGCTGACGCAGAGTTTATCGCTTCTAAAGAGGATCCGAGATTCCGATATACATATATTGATCAAAATCAACAGACCGTTTCCATCGCTGCCAACGGCAATTTAACTGGAAATATAACAATACCATCTGTAATTGACGGAAAAAAGGTCACGGCTATAAGCGAATACGGATTCTCTGAACAAGTAAAGGTCACTGGAATAACTATTCCGGAATCAGTTACAAAAATAGATTCCTTTGCATTCAATAACTGTACAGCACTGAAAAATGTCAAAATACCTGACAGCGTTATTAATATGGGTACACGCCCCTTTATACTGACTGAATATGAATCAGTACTTGAAAAAAATGCTGGTTCAGATTTTGTACTTATCAACGATTATATTCTGTATAAATATATAGGAAATAAAGTAAATATCGACATTCCTGACGGTGTAAGGGTTATCGCCGGTTCTGTCTTCGCATACGACGAAGATATAAACAGCATTGTTTGCCCTGACAGCGTTCAGTATATCTGCGAATACGCTTTCTGGGACTGCAATCACATAAAATCAGTAACCTTTGGCAATGGAATAACAAACATAAAACTAAATTCCTTTACCAGCGCCGACATGGCAATTTACGGCTATTTGGGTTCATACTCTCAGAAGTTTGCACAAAATAATAAATATACTTTTGTACCGCTCATGAACTACGGAGATACCCGAACAGAAATTATTTATACCAAGGACTTAAGGCAGTACTATTTTTCAGACGAAACAAGCTTCAGCCGGAGCGGAATAAAAGTATGTACCAGAAAATATGACGGTACGCTCACTGAAATACCTGACTGGGAGTTTACATCAAGCCCGGAAAAGCTTTATAAATAAAAGTTTCGCGCAAGCCTTTTCAAAGGCTTGCGGTTTCCAAAGGCAGCGCCTTGGTCGCCGTTCGCAAACGGCGAAATACCTAGCCTTAGAAGCGCTTTGCAAGGGGTGATTTATCAAACAGTCAAATGACTGTTTGATAAGAGGGGACGCTTTGCAAGTGAAAGCGTCCCCTTATTAATATTAAAAAAGACGGTATATACCGTCTTTTTTTACTTCATTCAACTACAATATAATTGTCAGCCGCTGTTTCCTTTGTCGCATATTCTGAAACATTTGTAACCTTTACCTTTAATGGGCGTTGCCCCATATTTATTTCAATAATATCACCAGTTTTTACATCATATGATGCACGGGCAATTTTACCGTTAACTGAAATTTTTCCTGCATCACAAGCTTCATTGGCAACAGTACGCCTTTTTATAAGACGAGTTACCTTCAAATATTTATCGAGTCTCAAACTGCTTCCGCCTTTCTCTAAATAATAAAAACTAAAGGCAGAGATGCATAACGCTCTCTGCCTGTTTGTCAAGTAAATAATCAGCCGTTAACTGTATCCTTAAGAGCCTTGCCAGCCTTGAATGCAGGAACCTTCTTTGCAGGAACCTGAATTATTTCACCTGTTCTTGGGTTCTTGGATTCCTTAGCTGCACGATCACGTACTTCAAATGTACCAAATCCAACAAGCTGTACCTTATCGCCGTTTGAAAGAGCTTCTGTAATAGAGGAAACTACTGCTGAAAGTGCCTTTTCAGCGTCCTTCTTTGTAAATTCACATTTTTCTGCAATCTGATTAATCAATTCTGCCTTTGTCATTTTTTATACCTCCAATTTTCTTCTGAACAAAAACCATCATTTTTGCTTAGCCCGACGCCAGTAAACGTCAAGCTCATCTATGCCAAGAGCCGACATATCAGCTCCGTTCAGCATTACTTCTTTTTCAACCTCTTCAAAACGCCTGATAAACTTTTCAGAAGCGTCCGTCAAAGCCTGTTCTGCATCTATTCCCAGATGCCGGGCCGTATTCACGCATGAAAACAGCAGATCACCAAATTCTTCTTCAATATTTTTTTTATCGCCGTCTGCAATTGCCGCTTCAAGCTCGTCGGCTTCTGACTTAATGCATGCAAAAGCTTCTTTCGCATTTCGGAAATCCATACCTGCACGCATAGCTCTTTTGCCGATTTTCTGCGCCCTCATAAGTGCCGGCAAGGATTTCGCCACTGCATTAAGAGTATCAGTATATGTTTCCTGACATTTGGTTTTCTTTTTTATACTGTCCCAGTTTTTAAGGACTTCACCCGAGTCTGATACTGTAAGATCCCCAAAGACATGAGGATGCCTGACAATCAGTTTTTTACAGAGCTCGTCGCAAATATCATCGAAAACAAAATTCTTATTTTCACGCTCTATCTGACAATGAAAAACCACCTGTAAAAGCACATCGCCCAATTCTTCTCTAAGAAGCTCAGTATCCTCAAGATCAATGGCTTCGATGGCCTCATAAACTTCCTCAATAAAATCCTGTCTTATAGATTTATGGGTCTGTTCCTTATCCCAAGGACACCCCTCCGGGGAACGCAGAAGTTCAACAATTCTTATAAGATCATCAATATTATATGATTCTTTTCTTTCAAACTCAACCATTAAGGCTCCCTTTTCATTTCAGTATTACTTATAGTACATTAAAACTTATTAAATTGCAATAGTTTTTGCAAACTTTGTCGAAATTATTGAAATATAAGTAATTTTAACTTTATTTTATGTCAATTTACTCTATTTCTATTCGCTCATGCTTCCGCTGCTTATTCCTGCCGCCTGATCCTTCATCTGCGCGATTCTAAGTTCAGACATAACTCTCTGATACATATTGAACAGACGTCTTTTTGACTCCTCTTCCTTTGAGATAGCATTAGGAGTAATCTCTGTTTTATAAACGCCTTTCTTTGTCATCAGATAAACAAACTGCTTTCCTGCAACCGGCATATCAAATTCAGTAGTCTTTTCGCATACGCTGAGATTATCAGACGCATTTTTTACGAAATCAAAGGCCGCCTGAGCAACGCCTCTGTAACGCTGTGCGGCATTAAGATACTCACCGCCAAGATTAAAATAAAGATTTGCCGCTCCGTTTACAAAGCAAACAAGTGTAGCCATAACAGTAGGAGTCATGGGCATATCCACAACTGCGCCGTATACCTCATCATCACGCAGTTCCTTTTTAAAAGGAGCAGAAGGAAAAGTCAGCGCTTTTCCTCTTGAAATAATATACTTCTGTGAAACCGGATATCTATCCAGTATAGAACGCTTCTTAGCCATATCAATTCTCCGTTCGCCGCAAAACACGGCGGCTGTCTTTTTTTCGGCGGACAGCCCGCCTGATTTTTATTATACGGTGATTACACCGTTTATTTTCAGTCAAATTTTTCCTTTGTCATATTACCAAGAATCTCAATGCCCTTTATGATCTGTTCATTGGCCGGCGTTGAGAAATTAAGACGGAATGAATCTGTTTTATCGCTTTCGTTTATCATAAATGCTGTTCCCGGAACTACTGCAATTTTGTAATCTCTTACTGCTTCAGTACAAAATTCAGTCATATTGCTGCCCTTAGGAAGCGTTGCCCAGATAAACAATCCGCCCTCCGGTCTTTCATATTTAACCTTATCCGAAAAATGCTTATCCATGCAATCGAGCATAAGTCCGCACTTTTCTCTATAAATACTTCTGAGTTTATCAAAATGATCATCAAGATTGCATTCAGTCATAAACCGTTCGCAGACAAGCTGTGACCAAATCGTTGAATGAACATCAGAAACCTGCTTACACACAACTATTTTCTGTATTATTTCCTTAGGAGCCGATACATATCCGACTCTAAGTCCCGGTGCAAGAATTTTTGAAAATGTACCCGAATAAATAACTCTGCCCTCAGTATCCATACTCTTAATTGACGGAACATCTTCTCCGGCAAATCTAAGATCACCATAAGGATTATCCTCAAGGATAACAGCGTCATATTTGCAGGCAAGCTGATAAAGTCCTTTTCTTTTTTCAAGAGACATTGTAGCTCCCGTAGGATTCTGAAAATTAGGAATAACATAAATCAGCTTCTGACCTGTTCCCTTTTTAAGAGCCTCCTCAAGAAGATCAAGCTTCATGCCGTCCTTTTCCATTTCAATTCCTACAAGATTAACATTATAGGACCGGAAAGCATTCAGCGAACCGATGAAACTCGGTGACTCACAAATCAGCGTATCCCCCTCATTGCAAAGAACCTTACAGGAAAGTTCGTTTGCCTGCTGTGCGCCGGATGTTATAATAAGGTCATCAATATCGGGATTAAAACAGCCCTTTAACTGCATTCTTTTTTTCAAAAGCTCCCTCAGCGCAGGATAACCTTCAGATACACTGTACTGCAATGCAAGAACAGGATCATTTTTGAGGATTTCTGCTGATATATCAGCTATTTTTTCATTCGGGAATGCCTCCTGCGCAGGACTTCCTGCTGCAAAGGAAATAACTCCCGGCTGTGATGTAAACTTGAGAATTTCTCTGATAGCAGACGCCTGCAGTCCGGCTACCTTTTCTGAAAATTTATAATCCATAACAAGTGTCGCTCCATTTCATACTAACTGAAATAACTGCATATAATTATAACATACATTTCTTTAATGAGCAATATAAAACTCCCTAAAACCCAAAATCATTATGCAAAATAAACAAACTGCGGCTATTAGAATTAAGCAATAAAACAACAAAGAAAGGATGTTTTATGAAAAAGCAGAGTTTTATAAAAGGTTCGCTGATACTTATCGTTTCAGCAGTTATTGCCAAAGCGGCAGGAGCGCTGTTCAAAATTCCGCTTACAAATATGCTCGGCGGTACGGGTATGGGCTATTTCAGCTGTGCCTACGGACTCTTTCTTCCCATATATGCTCTTACTGCAAACGGTCTTACCACCGCCGCAGCCAAGCTTACTGCGGACAACTGTGCCGCCGGCAATTACAGAAACGCCCGTAAAATTTATAGAGTTTCACTTGCGCTTTTTACTGCAATAGGTCTTGCGGGCACTGCCGCCGCCGCAATTCTTGCACGTCCTTTTTCTGAAAAGATAGCCGCCTGTCCTGAAGCTGCTCTGTCAGTGCTCATGATAGCCCCGTCAGTGCTTTTCGGCTGTATTACCGCTGTATACCGCGGCTGCTGGGAGGGCATGAGAAATATGTATCCCACGGCTGTTTCTCAGGTAATAGAATCCGTAATGCGTCTTGCCGCCGGACTTGCGCTGTGCTCCTATGTACTTAATCATCCAGATAAGGTCATGTCTTTCTTTCCGGCGGGAACGGATATAATTTCTGTTGCCGCCGCAGCAGCCGTTGCCGGAATCACTCTTTCCACTGCCGCCGGAACACTGTTTCTTGTAATACTTGGAGCAGACCCCTGCGAAAAATGCATTGATAATACAAAGCGTGAAGACAGCTCCGGTAAAATAATAAAATCCCTGTTTGCTGTCATGATACCTGTTGCGCTGGGTTCTATAATCACAAACCTCACCTCATTAATCGACCTTGCTACAATCATACGCTGTCTTGACAAGGCTTTGCTCATACGTCCGGGCTACATAATACATAAATTCGGTCTTGAAAGCATTCCTGAAAACGAGCTTTCAAACTTTATCTACGGCTCTTTTTCAGGTCTTGCCGTAACGGTATTCAATCTTATTCCATCGGTTACTAATATGTTTGGAAAAGGAATCCTCCCCAACATTGCAGAAGCATGGACCCGAAAGGATATTGACTCAGTAAAACGCCTTTCAGCTAATGTAATCGGAGCAACTGCATTTCTTGCTGTACCGTCCGGTCTTGGGATAAGCATACTTGCCGCACCCGTTTTAAATTTTCTGTTTCCCTCAGGAAAAATGGAATGTATAGTTTCATCTGAAAGCCTTTTTTATCTGGGTTTCGCAGTAATCTTCCTTGCCCTTTCCTTTCCCGTTTTCAGTATGCTTCAGGCAATAGGAAGAGCTGACGCACCTGTAAAAATCATGATTGCCGGAGTTATAGTCAAATTCCTCGGCAACATATTGCTAATCCCCATACCGGAGATAAATGTTGCAGGAGCAGCAATTTCAACACTTTTATGCTATGTCTTAATCTTTATAATGTCGCTTATCATATACAGCAAAGCGGCAGGAATAAGAATAAAAATATTCTCCATTCTGCTGCCGCCTGTTTTTTCCGGAATTATGTGTGCTGTTACTGCAAATCTTGTATATAATGTGCTGCCCTTTGAAAATCTCATAGCTCTTCCTGCGTCAATTGCTGCCGGAGGCATTGTTTATCTTATTTTCTCAACCTTGACCGGAAACTTTAAAAGCAAAGCTTAATCTTCTGCACTGCCTGCCTCTATGCAGTCTTCCAAAGTAACTGAGTTTTCAGCATTATACATTTTTATTATATTTTCTTTTTTATTATAGACTTCAGAAATTTCGCCCTTATTATCTGCAAGGTATTCATCGAACCATAGACCAAAAAATGACCACAGTGAGTTATCCCTGCACATTTCATCAATACCCGGAATTGTACTGCACTCACCTATAGCCAGCATTTTTTCTCCTTTGGTTATTTTTTTAAGCCACTGATACTGTTCCGAACGGCTTCCATAAACCATATCAGGTGATAGATAAATGTCAAGCGCCGCAATATCGTACTTTTCGCTGTCAACCATATATTCCTCACTCTGACCGTTCCATATCCAGATAAGATTATCAAGCTTATGATACTCAGTCATTCGGCTATACATAAGATCATAAAGCCACTTATAGGCTTCAGCGCCGTCTGCTCCCCACCAGTACCAGCTTCCTCCGGCTTCATGCAGAGGTCTCCACAAAACAGGTATATTCTCTTTTGCAAGCTTATTGAGAGCATTTGAAACCTTATCTATATCATTAACAAGTGAAAAACACTCCTTAGTGATTTCCCCCTGCTGATAAAGCTCATTCAACTCTTCCGGATTCTTGTTCCATATTTCAAGCTCTGTTACTGCCTCACTTAATTTAAAATCTGTTTTGTCAGCATAAACCGATGAATTATCGGACGGTGCATTCCAGTACCACATAAGTCCGACGATTCCGCCTTTTTTACTCCAGTCTTCCGCTGCCTCGATTTCCTTTTGTGACGGAGCTTCTTCCCGGGTATATTCACCTATATCGCTGAACCGTATAGCCGGATACTTACCCGTTGTTTTATAGATAAGCTCAAGCTCTTTATTATCAGGTCCTGACGCATACTGACCGGTAATAATCTTATTGCCAAAGCTTTCATTCATAAACTTAAGAAGTTCTTTGGATTTTGCAGAAGCGTCCTTTGAAACGGGAGTTTCCTCAATTTCAAATGCGTCTTCATAAACAGTTTCATTATCTGAGATTTCTATATAATCCACATCAAAGTTTGAATCGGCGTTATTCACCTTTATCTCAGCTTCTCCCTCTTCCATAAAAACTCCGTGAATTGTGATACGGACAAAGTTCCCCTCTCCCTCTAAGTTAAACGGCGCAAGATCCACAGAATTTACTGTCAGATAATTTGTTATATCCGTATCCGCCGCCGCACATATCGTTATGTCATAATGCTGAGTTGTAGGAATATCCGCTTTAAAAATCAGATAATCAGCTGAACCGCCGTAAAAACCTGTCACATACCCATCTCCGGAAAAACCCTTACGATCATCAGATTGGTAAAGACTGCCGCCAAGCTCGCAGTCCTCTGCTTCAAGCACAAAAGACGTATCATATTTATTGATTTGGGGAACCTCTGCAACATATTCGGTATACTCAACTGCGCTTTCGGTAGTTTCCTGTATCTCATCTGCAATCGACTCAACTTCCGAGGAATCCTTTATGGGATTCCTCGGCTCATGAGAAATATCTTCGCAGGCAGTAAGCAAAACCGCCGCTAACGCAAGAAACATTATCGTTTTTTTCTTCTTCATGAAAATGGCTGTCAACTCCTTATTATATACGTTTTCCCCGGTTCTGTATCAAAACTTATAACACCGCCCTCAAGTTTTGAATTAACATTTTCTCCGTTGCTGGAAACACTCACTACTGTATTCGTTCTTACACGGCATTTTGCTCCGGCTAAGGACTCGATTACAGCTTCAGTAAGCTTTCCTTTAGACCATCTGACAGACACCTCAAAATTCCCCTTTGCTTTTAAACCGCAGATTTCTCCCTCCTGCCATTCCTCAGGCAGTGCAGGAAGAATATTTATTTCTCCGCTGTGGCTCTGCATCAAAGCTTCTGTTATTCCGGATGCCCCTCCGAAATTTCCGTCAATCTGGAACGGCGGATGATTATCAAACATATTCGGATTAGTGGAGTAGGCAATAAGTTTCTGTAAATTTTCATAAACCATATTGCTGTCAAACAGTCTTGCCCACATATTAGTTATCCACGCACGGCTCCAGCCTGTATGCCCTCCGCCGTGAATAAGCCGTCTGATAAGGGTAAATCTTGCGGCATCCGCAAGCTTAGGGGTCTTATACGGAGTTATAATAGCTGCCGGATGAAGTGCAAAAAGCTGGGATACGTGCCTGTGTCCCACTTCTGCTTCATCATAGTCAACTGCCCATTCCTTTATCTGACCGTATTTTCCAACTTCCGGAACTGGTATTTTCTTAAGCATTTCCTTTAGGTTTTCTGCAAACGCCTTATCTTTTCCAAGAATTTCACAAGCGCTTATTACATTGTTGAAAAGTACGGTAATAATCTGACTATCCATGGAAGGCCCCATGCAAAGACTGCCTTTTACTCCGTTTTCAGTGAGATAAGTATTCTCAGGTGAAACTGACGGACAAGTTACAAGCCTGCCTTCGTTATCCTCAATTAAGTATTCAGTGAAAAATTCTGCCGCTTCCTTTAGCGTATCAAACTTTTCCTCAAGGAAATCCTTATCAAGTGTATATTCATAATGCTCGAATATGTGCAGACAAAGCCATGCCGCACCCATGGGCCATATGGTTGCAGGCATCCAAAGGTCCTGAGGCGCTGAATCACCCCATAAATCTGTGTTATGATGGCATACAAATCCCTTACAGCCATACATCTGACGGGCTGTTTCCCTGCCGCTGATTCTTATTTTTTCTATTAGATCAAACAGCGGGATATGACATTCCGATAAATTTCCGCTTTCAGCGTTCCAGTAATTCATCTCCGTATTAACATTAATAGTGAATCTTCCGCCCCATGCCGGCATCATATCCTGATTCCATATCCCCTGGATATTAAGAGGAAGAGTTCCCGGACGGCTTCCAGAAATCATTAGATATCGTGAAAAATTATAGTAAAGAACCATCAATCCATTATCATGAATATGGCTGTCGCATTCCTTATCGTCAAAATCATTTCCGCGCATACGCAGAATACGCTCGTCAGTAGGAAGCTGACTGCCGCCCTCGCTGTTATCATTCAATTCGAATTTTACACGGCTGTAAAGCTCACTGTAATCACATACATGACGGTATCTAAGTTCATCAAAGCTGCATTCAGCCGCATATTCAGCATCCATAACCGCTGCATCCTCAAATGCTTCATCAATATAATAGCTTGTTCTTGCACTTAGTATAAATGCTGCGTCGGTAAAATTTTTTATATGAAGTCTTCCGCCCTCAGTAAATATTTCACCGTCTTCCGATATTGCCGTAAGTGCGGCGGCGAATAGGATACCGTCTTTTCCTCCGGAACCTCCTGAAAAGAGTATTAGATTTTCTTTAACAGGTCTGTTATCATCAAAATAATCATCTCTGCCGTCTATTTCTGCATATGAATCAGCAGTTCCGTTTTCTGAGGTGAGATGTACTATCATTACGCCGTCAGGTTCAGAAACAAACACTTCTCTTCGTAAAATTACATCTCCGGCGGTAAATTCAGTGAATACTGACGCACATTCCAGATCAAGCCATCTTTTGTAATCCTTTGCCCTCTTTCCTCCAAGATCAGTATGTATATGAAGATTTCCAAGAGGCATATAATGACGGCTCGAAGGAGTAACTCCCTGCATTTTTTTGAAAACAATTTCCTCAGCTTCGGTAATGCGTTCTTCCTTTATAAAATTCCTGACTTCCTCAAGTCCCTGCAATGCATTTGGATTATTCCTGTTTCTTTTGCCGCCGGACCAGACAGAATCTTCATTAAGCTGAATCAGCTCATTTTCCGGCTTGCCGTAAACCATGCCGCCTATTCTTCCATTTCCAACCGGCAAAGCGCTGTTAAAATCCTCAGCAGGCTTTTGATACCATAAAACTGATTCGCTCATTATTTAATCCCCCTAATAATTCTTTATTTATTCATGACTTATTTTATCATATTTCAGACCGCAATGCAAATAAATATAAGGTTTTTATACCTTTTACATAATTTTATCATTGGTTCATCATTTAAATCAATGAAATTTTATAGCGAAACTGCTCGAAAATCACATCACTTATTTTGTTTGCCTCCCCAGCCGTCTATATTGCTCCTTCTCATGGCGCCCATAATCCTATCCGAAAATCCTCTGCTTTCTTTTTCCATTTTACGTATAAACTCCTTGGTGTGTTCACGGTTTGTATGCCCGTCTGCCGGACACACTGATTTCACTACTGGAAAATTATTTTTTACTGCTGCCTTTTTAACCTCTCTTTCCGGAGCCAAAACAAGCGGTCTGATTATCGTCAGTTTATCCGATATTTCAGTTAAAGGCGAAAAACAGCCTATTCTTCCCTCATTAAAAAGATTCATTATAAAAGTTTCAACTGAATCATTGAAGTTATGTCCCAATGCAATTTTATTACAGCCTAAGTTTTCTGCCGCCTGACACAATGCGCCTCTTCTCATTCTGGAACACAAACTGCATGGATTATCTTCCTTTCTCTTCTCAAAAACAATTTCTCCTATTTGTGTGGAAATTATATGGTAATCAATTTGAATTTTGTTAAACATATCTGCAACAGCACTATAATCGCCCTGTACTCCCTTAAACTGCGGGTCTATCGTAATACCTATAATATTATAGTCTATGCCAATAAACTTTCTTAAAGCGTAAAGTCCCTGTGCAAGCACAAGGCTGTCCTTACCGCCGGAAATTCCTACCGCTATTTCATCTCCGTCACTTATAAGTTCAAATTCTTGTATAGCTTTTCGCATATATCCAAGTATTTTCTGCATAATACCCTCCAAAATAAATTTGTTATATTATACTGCAAAATCTAAATTTTTGCAAATATACTTGAAAATAATAATAAATTATTATATACTATACTTATGAATTTTATTAAGGAATTAATAAAAAATAATATTAATAGTTTATATACCAGACTTTAACTATTAGATAGGAGTTAATATGAAAAATATTCTTGTAACCGGCGGCACTGGTTTTATCGGCAGCCATACATGCGTAAAGCTTATTGAAAACGATTATAAAGTTATTATAATGGATAATCTTTCAAATTCTAAAGCTGAAACTGTTGATAAAATTGAACAGATAACAGGCAAAAGACCTCTTTTCTATAAAGCAGATATGCTTGATACTTCAGCAGTAGAAAAAATATTCCAGGAAAACGATATTTTTGCTGTAATTCACTTTGCTGGACTAAAGGCAGTGGGAGAATCTGTTCAAAAACCTCTTGAGTATTACAGTAACAATCTTACCGGTACTCTTAATATTCTTTCTTCAATGAAAAAGCATGGCTGTGAAAAAATTGTATTCTCATCTTCTGCTACTGTTTACGGCATAGACAACAAGGCGCCTTATACAGAAGATATGTCTACCTCTGCAACGAATCCTTACGGATATACTAAGGTTATGATTGAACAGATCCTACATGATCTTACTATTGCTGATGCTGACTTCAGCGTGGTTGCATTGCGTTATTTTAATCCGATCGGCGCTCACAAAAGCGGTCTTATTGGTGAAGATCCAAATGGAATCCCTAATAACCTTGTACCTTATATTGCTCAAGTGGCCTGCGGCAAGCTGGATCATTTAAGGGTTTTTGGTAACGATTACGATACCCCGGACGGTACGGGCGTTCGTGATTATATTCATGTTTCTGATCTGGCTTCAGGTCATATTGCAGCATTAAAATATTCAGAATGCAATAAGGGATTCAGGCCAATAAATCTTGGTACCGGAAAAGGTTCAAGTGTTCTTGAAGTTGTCAAGGCTTATGAAAAAGCTTGCGGGAAAGAAATTCCTGTTGAAATTACTCCAAGACGTGCCGGTGATATTGCAACTTCCTTCGCTGATACTAAACTTGCAGAGGAAATACTTCATTGGAAGGCTGAGGCAGACATTGATGAAATGTGCGCTGACAGTTGGAATTTTACCTTGAAAAATTTATAAACCTATTAAATTTAACGCCTTGCAATGTCGCAAGGCGTTTTTTTGTTGGGAAATAAAAAAGCCTCCTGAAATCAGGAGGCCATTTTACGAAAATAATTATTACTAATTAAAAATTAGTGCTTTTTCTTAAGAACAACTGCTGCTGCACCTGCTGTTACAAGACCAGCTGCTGCAAGTGCGATACCTGTTGCGCCTGTCTTAGGTGAGTCAGACTTCTTAACTGTTGTAGCCTTAGGAGCTGCTGTTGTTACAGGAGCTTCTGTAGCTGCATCTGTAGGAGCATCTGTAGGAGCTTCAGTTGGAGCATCTGTAGGAGCTTCCGGAATATCTACAGTGATTGTTCCGCTGTAAACACTGAATGTTTCATACGGATCAGCTGCACCGTACTTTTCATCACAAGCAAGGTCTACTGTCCAAGAATCGCCATTAGCATAATCTGCTGGGAGCTTGAAAGTAAGTGTAGCAGAAGCGCCAACGATTGCGCCTGTTGTAAATGTTGTTACATCTACACTGTTACCTGTAACTTCTGATGGAGTAGCAACTGCACTGCCTGCACCTGCAACGCCTACGAATTCAAGAGCTTCGTCCCATGTGATTGTTGCTGTATAACCAGCAGCATCATCATTTACAGACTCACAATCAATTGTAAGCTCAACTGTTTCTACGCCAAGTTCAGTAACTGTAGCGCTTGAAACGCCAAGTGCATTCTGATCGCCAGCGCTTGCAGACATCATTGATGCTGCACCAAGTACTGTCATTGAAGCCAGCACTGCCATTGTTCTTGTTAATACATTCTTCTTCATTTTAACTTTTTTCCTTTCTTTTCTATATTTGTTAAATACGGAACCGGACGAATCCGGTCCGTATTAGAACAAAACTTAAATTATCAAAGCTTATTTAGCTTCTTTGGTGATGATATTATTGTAGTTTGTAATAATCTTCACCCATGGATTAGCATCCCTGCTAACTGTATACTTAGCGATTGCTACTGCGTCAAATACGTCGATTTCACCGCTCTCGTTTACATCTGAACGGAATGCGTCAAATGAGCCTTCAACAATCTGCTGTCTCTTAACTGTATACTGTGCAATTCTGATAGCGTCGAATACGTCAACTTCACTGTTAACCTTAGAGTCGCCACGAACACCAATCTTAACTGGTATTTCAGCTGTAGCTTCAGCACCCTGATATTTTACAGTAAATTTAACTGTGTAATCTTCTGCATGAGTCTTGCTGTTGTATACACTTGCTGGTGTTTCATCAAAGATGATTTCAGCATCAGCAGTAATATCTTTTCCATCAAAGAGAACCTTTATGCCATCCTTAACAAATACCTGGTCATCTGTATGATACCACTGACCATTATCTGCTGATGGATCAACACCGCTTACGTCAACAGAAATATCTGTGCTTGGCTTTTCACCGCCATCAGTTGTAACGCTTGAAATTGAAGTTTCTGTTACTACAACTACGGAAATTGATGTTACAGTTACAACAGATACATCTGTTACAACAACCTTAGATATAGATGTTTCAGTAACAATAACCTTAGAAATGTCTGTCTCTGTGCTTGGAATTAAAATCTTGGAGATTGATGTTTCTGTTACAACAACCTTGGAGATTGATGTTTCTGTTACAACAACCTTAGAAATGTCTGTCTCTGTGCTTGGAATTATAATCTTAGAAACTGATGTTTCTGTTACAACAACCTTAGATACAGATGTTTCTGTTACAACAACCTTGGATACGGATGTTTCTGTTACAACAACCTTAGAAATGTCTGTCTCTGTGCTTGGAATTATAATCTTAGAAACTGATGTTTCTGTTACAACAACCTTAGATACAGATGTTTCTGTTACAACAACCTTAGAAACTGATGTTTCTGTTACAACAACCTTGGATACGGATGTTTCTGTTACAACAATCTGTGAAACAGTTGTTACAGGCTTACCACTTTCAGTTGTTACAGGCTTTGCTGTAGTTGTTGGCTTTGCTGTAGTTGTTGGTTTTGCTGTTGTTGTTGGCTTTGCTGTTGTAGTAGCTACTGTAGTTTCTTCTGTTTCGCCAACAATTGTGATTTTACCAATCTGCTTGATAACTGGAGTTAACTGCTGATATTTACCATTTTTCTTTGTAATAGTAAATGTTGGATCAACGTGTCCGTTTGTACCGGATGCGCCGATTTCAAATACGTCTCCAGGCTTAGCATCGCTTGGAACCTTGAACTTGAATGATACCATGTATTCATCTGGATCGTTAGGAGCAGCAACCTGTTCGCCTAATACGTATGTACCTTCGCCCACTGTTGCACCTGCATCGAAACCAAATCCGAGCTGACCTGACTTAGGAACAAGTGAAAGTTCCTTATCCCATGCATACTTAAATTCAATGCCGAGGAGTGACTGTCCGTGTGTATCAACCTTAACGCCGATTTCAACTTCTTCACCAGGAGCA
>Ga0209064_1001062_pt1 | contig 49973 bp, 42 predicted proteins | sample Inofromicrocosms_FD_187498 | JGI IMG/M metagenome (GOLD analysis project Ga0209064, IMG submission 187498) | Mouse cecum microbial communities from Vienna, Austria - Inoculum for glucosamine and mucus D2O microcosms (SPAdes) (version 2) | ecosystem: Host-associated > Mammals > Digestive system >...
CCATGAGGATAAGGTAACTTCATTCAGATATTAATTTTCAAAATTTAAACATGAGGCTGTTTTATATAAATGCTTTTGTCACACCCGTTTTCACGGTCGCCTTTCGCCCTGAATCTCGGTCACATAGCTACGGCTATGCTTCCTCGATTCATGACGAAATCCGACGCGCGAAAACGGGCTTTGGATTTAACATTTGTCATGAAACGCCCTCTAAACCCCAAATGACAATGATTATACTCAATACAACATTCCACATCCACATTTCCATATCCGACGAGTTTCTCCGCTGGGTGCGTGAATCTTACTTCCCCTCGGCACTCGCATCAGGGCTGCTGACCGACCCCGTACTCGCCCGCCTACTCATCCAAGTACAGGAAGATGCCGAGGGATATGCCGTCCAGCTCCGTGCAGCCTCGGCCGAGGATGCGGCCCGGTGGCACGACGGCGAGGGCGACCGGCTGCGCCGGGAACTGACAACCCGTTTCGGACAGCGGCTCGTATTTTTCACCACCTATATGGAAGAACTGCCGGTCAGCTGATGGCACCGAATGTAATCGACCCGTCACTCAAGCAGTGGGACAAAATCATTATCGGCATAGACCCGGGTACAAACGTAATGGGTTACGGCATACTTGGTGTCAAGGCAAAAAAAACCGCCTTGATAGCAATGGGGGTGATAAAATTGAGCAAGTTTGAGAGCCATTATCTCAGGTTGTCGCGCATCTACGAGCGCGTCCTGTCGCTTGTCGAGCAATATCTCCCCGACGAGATGTCAATCGAAGCACCCTTTTTCGGCAAAAACGTCCAGTCTATGCTCAAACTCGGACGCGCGCAAGGAGTGGCGATTGCCGCCGCTCTCGCCCGCGACGTGCCCATCCACGAATATGAGCCCCGAAAGATAAAAATGGCCATTACCGGCAACGGTGCTGCCTCCAAGGAGCAGGTCAGAGAGATGCTGCGGCGCATGCTTGATATAAAATCAGAACAGCTTGACATTGAGCTTGATGCCACCGACGCACTTGCCGCGGCACTGTGTCACCACTACGAGTCAAGCCGCCCTGTTCCGGCCGCAGGCCCCAAATCGTGGAAAGAGTTCATTGCCAAGAATCCCGACAGGGTGAAATAGCAACATTAACCAATCTTAACACAACAGGGTCCCGCTATTGCCCGCGCTCGCATATAACTTTGCGCCTCGTATGCCACGCAGTGAAAAACCGATTTTGATGTTTTCGGAAAAATCACTACCTTTGTAAATTAATCATCAGAACACGGCACTTGTGCCGAAAGACAACATTGAAAAAAAAGAAACAAATAAACGATATCGAACAATGAAATTCTCAGTTCCGAGCAAGACGCTCCACAGCTATGCCTCGTCGGTTAGCAAAATCATCAATGCAAAAAACGCGCTTGTAATCCTTAACAATTTCCTGTTCACTATCGAGGGGGAAACCCTGACGATTGCCGCGTGTGACGGCGAAAACACCCTTTGCGCGCGCCTTCCCATCATGGATGTCGAGGGAGAAGGCGAAGTGTGCATCGACGCGCGTCGCATCGTCGACTTGCTGCGAGTTATGCCTGAACAGGAGCTGACCTTTACAATCGATGACACAACAATGGAAATCGAAATGTCGCACCCCAACGGCTCTTACAAGTTCATGGGCATCAGCGGCAGCGAGTATCCGCGAATAAAACGCGCTCAGGAAGCCAACTCCATCGAGTTCACCGCTCCCGGATCCAACCTCCTCCGCGCGCTCGAATCAACCGCATTTGCAGCCGGCACCGACCCGCTGCGTCCTCAGATGATGGGTGTGCTGTGGGACATCAAGCCTGACCGTCTCATCTTCGTGGCAACCGACACCCATAAACTCGTCAAATACGAGGACACAAGCATTGCCTCACGCATCGAAGGCTCGTTCATCCTCCCCAACAAATCAACCAACGTATTCAAGAGCGTGTTCAGCAAAGACGAGATTGTGCGCGTGGTTCTCAACCCCGAGCAAGGCGTGATATTCGAGACCGACACATTTACCTTTGACAGCCGACTTGTCAAGGGTCGTTTCCCCGACTACAACCGCGTGATTCCCGCAACCAACCCCTACTCGCTTACTGTCGACCGCCAGATGTTCAGCAACGCGTGCCGACGTGTAAGCCTTTTCGTCGATGAAGGACACGGCCTGCTGAAGTTCCGTATCGAACCCGAGAAGATGACCATAAAAGCTTCCGACAACGAGTACAACACATCGGGACTCGAGACTCTTGACTGCGAATTTACCGGCACCAACATGGTTATCGGCTTCAGCTCGTTCTATCTCGCCGACCTGACAGGCATACTTTGGACTGAAAAGATTGTGTTCCAGCTTGCCGACCCCTCGCGCCCGGCGGTTATCGTACCCACCGAAGACCGGCCCGACACCAAGCTGACAATGCTCCTCATGCCCATGAACGTTGCCGAATTCTAACCCCCGTAGATTATAATGCAACTCAACCTAAAAAAGCCGATTATATTTTTCGACCTTGAAACGACCGGCATAAATATTACCAAAGACCGCATTGTCGAAATCTCGATTATAAAGGTCATGCCATCGGGTGAGGAAATCGAAAAGACACGCCGCATCAACCCCGAAATGCCGATTCCGGCCGAGGCCACCGCAGTACACCACATCACCGACGAGGATGTGGCCCAATGCCCCTCTTTCAAAATGGTCGCCAAGGACTTGGCCCGCATTTTCACCGGATGTGACATCGCCGGGTTTAACTCCAACCGCTTTGACATCCCCATGCTTGATCAGGAATTCCAGCGTGCCGGAGTAAAATTCGACTTTTCCAAGCCTCGGTTTATCGACGTGCAGACAATCTTCCACAAAAAAGAACAGCGCAACCTGATTGCCGCCTATAAGTTCTATTGCGGTAAGAATCTCGAAGATGCCCACTCGGCCAATGCCGACACCCGCGCCACATACGAGGTGCTCAAAGCGCAGCTCGACCGATACGACGACCTGCCCAACGACATGGAGAAACTGAGCGAATTTTCCACTCAGAACCGCAACGTGGACCTGATGGGACGACTCATTTTCAACGATGACCGCAAGGAAGTAATCAATTTCGGCAAATACAAGGGTCGTCTTGCCGAGGAAGTTCTCCGTCAGGATCCCGGATATTACAGCTGGATTCTTAAAGGCGACTTCTCTCAAAATACCAAGGATGCGTTCACAACAATCAAATTGAGATTGAAAAATGCTTAAAGGAAAGCATGTAATCCTCGGAATCTGCGGAGGAATCGCGGCCTATAAATCTGTATCGCTGCTGCGCCTGCTCGTCAAGGCCGGTGCCGAGGTTCAAGTAGTCATTACCCCGGCCGGGAAAGAGTTCATCACGCCCGTCACCCTCTCGGCCCTCAGTCAGAAACCCGTTGTCAGCGAGTTTTTTACAGCCAATACGGGAGAATGGCACTCACATGTTGACCTCGGATTGTGGGCCGACTGCATGGTCATTGCTCCGGCTACAGCCTCGTCAATCGCAAAAATGGCCAACGGAGTTGCCGACAACATGCTGATAACCACCTATCTTTCAGCAAAGTCCCCGGTATTCGTCGCCCCGGCGATGGATCTCGACATGATGGTCCATCCGTCGACCCGTCGCAATCTCGACCTGCTGCGTTCCTACGGCAACCACATCATCGAGCCCGAGAGCGGCGAACTTGCCAGCGGCCTCGTCGGGAAAGGCCGCATGGAAGAACCTGAAAAAATAGTCGAGGTTCTCGACCGCTTTTTTGCCACACGCGAAGATCTGCAAGGGCAAAAAATACTGATAACCGCTGGCCCCACCCACGAAAAAATTGACCCGGTGCGCTTTATCGGCAACTATTCGTCAGGCAAAATGGGTTATGCCATTGCCGAGGCTGCTGCGGCACGCGGGGCCGATGTCACGCTGGTCAGCGGGCCGGTGTCAGTACAGGTGTCCAATCCGGCCATCAACGTGATCCGCGTCGAGTCAGCGCGCGAAATGCTTTCCGCTTGCGAAGAAGCATTTCCGCAGAGCGACATCGCAATAATGTGTGCCGCCGTCGCCGATTATGCTCCCGCATCAGTCGCGACAAGCAAAATCAAACGCGAGCATGACGAAATTCCGGTCATAACGCTGGTGAAAAACCCCGACATCGCCGCCACTCTCGGACATGAGAAGGGAAAAGGCCAGATCCTTGTCGGGTTTGCCCTCGAAACTGACCACGAGCTGGAAAATGCCTTTGACAAACTTGGCCGCAAGAATCTTGACATGATTGTGTTGAATTCGATGCGCGATGCCGGAGCAGGGTTTGGAGTCGACACCAACAAGGTTACCATACTCACCTCTGACAACCGCCGTCTTGAATTTTCGCTCAAACCCAAAACCGAGGTCGCCAATGACATCCTCGATACAATCCTGACTTTGAAATAAAATGACACATCTCTCCATGCGCCATACAGCAATTGCAATCCTGATGCTCCTGACCACGGCCATCACAGCTGCCGGTCAGGAACTCAACTGCAAGGTCGAAATCAACTCCGAGCAAATACAGGGGACCAACAAGCAAGTATTCGGAACCCTTCAGGAAGCGATTAACGACTATATGAACACCAACAAATGGACTAATGCCCAATTCTCCCCTAACGAGAAAATCGAATGCACCCTGTTCTTCACCATCAAGGAATATGACGAAGGGGAAGGAAAGATGGCGGGAGACTTGCAGATTCAGTCCACGCGACCGGTCTACAACAGTTCATACACTACGACGCTCATCAATTTCAAAGACAACCGCATCGAATTCCTGTATCGTGAAAACGAGCCGCTCGTATATTCCGAGACAACGATGGAGAGCAACCTGACCGCAATTCTCAACTTCTATGCCTACCTTATCATAGCGATGGATTTTGACAGCTTCTCTCCCCGTGGCGGTGACCCATACTTTGAACGACTGGAATCGATTGTACATCTCGCGCAATCGTCGGGCGAAAGCGGTTGGAAAGCCTTTGAGGACACCAAAAACCGCTCGGCCGTGCTTAGCTCGATGACTGACCCTGCTACTACCACTATGAGGGACCTGACCTATCAATACCATCTGCAAGGTCTTGACCAGATGTCAGTATCCCCCGACAAAGGCAGGGCAAACATTACCAAAGCTCTTGAAACCCTGACCAAAATCTACCAAGTCGCCCCCATGAGCGTCGCTTTGTCGATGTTCAAAGATGCAAAGCTCGACGAGCTTGTCAATATCTACTCCAAAGGTACGCAGAACGAGCGCGAACGCGCCTACGACATCCTGTCACCCCTCTATCCGACCGAACAGACACGCCTCAATCAGATTAAGAAAGGGGAAGAAAACCGATAACGCCATGCTTGAATCGCTCCACATATCCAACTACGCGCTGATTGACACCGTAGACATCAATTTTCACCCGGGATTCAACGTAATCACCGGCGAGACCGGTGCCGGCAAGTCTATTATACTCGGCGCACTGTCACTCATCCTCGGCGGACGCGCGGACTCGCGTGTCGTGCGCAACCATGACGCCAAGTCGGTAATCGAAGCTGTTTTCACTGTCGTCGGCTACCCGGCTCTGCGCGAATACTGCATAAACGCCGATATAGAATGGGATGAAACCCATTGCATCCTTAGACGCGAAATCTCTCCCAACGGACGCTCCCGCGCCTTCATCAACGACTCCCCCGTACCGCTCAACAAGCTTCAGACTGTCGCGATTCAGCTCGTCGACATCCACTCGCAACATCAGAACCAGCTCCTTGCCCGCCCCGACTTCCAACTGCAAGTAATTGACACCCTTGCCGGCAACGGAGAACGCCTGAAACGGTTTACAATCCGTTACAATGCCTTTAAAGAGGCGGCCCGAGCCCTCAAGGCAATGAAATTGCGCATCGAACGCAACCGAGAGGATGAGGAATTTACCCGTTATCAGCTTGAACAGATTGAAGAACTCGACCTTGTCCCCGGCGAGCAGGAAGACCTCGAACGGGAACGCGACGTGCAGTCCAATCTCGCCGACATAAAAAGCGCGCTTGTCGATGTCATCAACGCACTCAGCGAGGGGACATCCAATGCCGCCCTGCTCGTTGACCGTGCGGTTGACCGTTGCGACGACCTCGAATCAGTACTTGAAGACGCCGAGGATATTCCCTCCCGTCTCGAATCAGTCAAAATCGAAATCAACGACATCGCATCCACACTGAGCGACATAAACGAAAACCTCACTGCCGACGGAGATTCTTTGACCGAAATCGAAGACCGCCTGAACAGCATCTACTCTCTGTGCCGCAAACACCATGTCGCCACAAGTGACGACCTTATCGCGCTGCGCGAGCAGTTACAGGCCAAACTGAACGACCTCGACAATTCCGACGAGACAATCGGCGAGCTTGAACGTGACGCGCGACGTGCCCGAGCACTCGCCCGGGAGACTGCTGCCGAAATCTCCGAAGCACGCAAAGCCGAGGCTCTCCGATTTGCCGAGACACTGCGCAGCGTCGCCATGCCGCTCGGCATGAAAAATCTGCAATGCGACATTCGCGTAACACAGACCGACATGACCGCGACAGGCATTGACGATGTGTGCTTCACTTTCGCATTCAACAAAAATCAGCCGCTCATGCCGGTGGGCGACACGGCATCGGGTGGCGAAATATCACGACTGATGCTGTCCATAAAGTCAATCATCGCATCTAAGATGCAACTCCCCTCCATCATCTTCGACGAGATTGACACCGGCGTATCGGGTGACGTTGCCAACCGCATGGGGGCCATGATGCGTGACATCTCGGCTAACATTCAGGTGACTGCAATCACCCACCTCCCGCAGGTCGCATCAAAGGGCGACAGCCACTACAAAGTCTATAAAGAAGATGACGAAGATGCCACCCACACCCGCATCTCCCTCCTTGACCCCGACGAGCGCGTGACTGCTATCGCGGCAATGCTCGGCGGCAGTGAAATCAACGAGGCCGCTATCGCCAATGCACGCTCACTTCTCAACGAAATCAAAAAATAACCATATTGCAGCAGCGGTTTAGCATTTAGATGACTGACCACTGACAGCCAACCGAATAATCATCAATTCTAAATCTCCACTTTAATAACCCTATATGGAACCAAGCGATTACATTTTTGGCATCCGTGCCGTCATTGAGGCCATCGAAGCCGGAAAAGAGATTGACAAAATAATGATTGCCAAGGACATCCAAGGAGACCTTGCATCAGAGCTCATAGCCAAGGCGCGTAACGCCCGGGTAGTCATGCAGCGCGTGCCTGTAGAACGCATCAACCGCATTACCCGCAAAAATCACCAAGGCGTAATCGCTCTGATGTCGGCAATAACTTATTACCGCCTTGACCATCTTGTCCCCGAGCTTTACGAGGCAGGACTGCTTCCTTTCATAGTGATTCTCGACGGCATTACTGATGTGAGAAACTTCGGAGCTATCGCCCGCACATGTGAATGCGCCGGGGTCGATGCCATTGTAATCCCCGAGCACGGCAGCGTCAGCGTAGGCGGTGATGCGATAAAGACTTCGGCAGGCGCGCTTCACCACATCCCTGTCGCCCGTGTAGGCTCAACATCATGGGCCGTCCGTTTCCTCAAAGAAAACGGATACAAAGTCGTGGCCGTAAGCGAAAAAGCCGACGAGAATTACACTCGGATATCCTACACTGACCCTGTCGCCATTGTCCTCGGAGCCGAAGACACCGGAATATCCCCCGAAGTACTTCGACAGGCCGATGTCAGGGCCTCGATTCCCATGTTTGGCAAAATCGGCTCCCTCAATGTTTCTGTGGCCGCGGGTGTGACGATTTACGAAGTCGTGCGCCAGCGTCTGGCAGCCAATCTCGAAGTCATTTAGCCAACGTTGAGTTGTAATATCGCGGATTCCCGGTAACTTCTTGCCCGACAAACGGCGGGAGCGTGACGGCTGTGCATTCCGCAGGCAGCTCGACCTCGGCCACCACAAGGCCGTCATGCTTTCCGTGAAATTCGTCTACCTCCCAGATAAAACCGCCATATTCTACTATATAGCGGGTCTTGTCAATTCCCCACCCGCCGGTAAGACGCTCGGCCATCTCCTCGGCATCTGAAGCAGGAATCGGATATTCCCACTCGTCACGAGTCGCCCCGACAGTGATGCCCTTGACTGTCAGGAATCCCTGACTGCCCTTTATGCGGACCCTCACCGTGCATTGCGGATCACGGTTGAGATAACTCTGCCTTATAACCACAGCCTTGACGGCCATTACCTTGTAACTGTCATCGTTGACAAGATATTTGCGTTCTATTTCCTTTGCCATAAAACTGTTTTCGCTTATTCTGCGTTTTACTTGACAAAGATATAAAAAAGATTCACAAGATGCGTGTGCGTGACCTACTTCTTTTAGTCCTCCTGATGACAACGTCTGCCATGCCGCGGTCAGCCGCGGCACAGGCCGGCCGTGTAATCGGAATCGTGCGCGACTCTCTTACCCATGAGCCCGTCCCCTTTGCCTCGGTCTTACTCGTCGGCACCGACCGTGGTATGCTGACCGGCGATGACGGGCGGTTTGACATCTCGACAGCAAAACCATTTACGGCAGTCGAAGTATCCGCAATGGGATTCACAACCAAACGGATGCCCCTTAAAGCAGGCAGATCGAACCGCGTCACCATCGATGTTGTCCCCACAGGTGTAATCCTTAACGAGGTCGTTGCCAAGCCTAAAAAAGAACATTACTCTAAGAAAAACAATCCGGCAGTAGCGTTCATGGAGAAAATCCGCGCAACAATGGACATCAATGACCCGCGCAGCCGCGAAAACTACAATTATCGGAAATATGAACGGATAACATTCGCATTAAACAACTTTCATGTCGCCGATTCAGCCACGGGCGACGACGGCGGATTCCTCATAAAGCAATTCCCGTGGATGACCGAGCATCTCGACGTATCAGAGGTATCGGGCAACCCGATTCTCAATGTCATTACCCGAGAGAAAGCATCGGAAATATACTACCGCAAAAACCCCGAAAGCGAAAAAGAGATTATCGAGGGGTTCAAAACCGGTGGCCTTGACGACCTTGTCGATCAGGAAAGCCTGCAAAAAGCCTATGAAGACGTGCTGCGCGAAGTAGATGTATATCAGAACGACATCACAATACTTCAAAACCGGTTTGTCTCACCGCTGTCACGCATTGCCCCGGATTTTTACAAATTCTACCTTACCGACACTGTCACAATCGACATGACCCGGTGCGTCGAGCTGACTTTTGTACCCCACAATCCTGCCTCAATGGGATTTACGGGGCGTTTCTACGTCATCGAAGGGGATTCCACCATGTTCATCAAACGTTTAGAGCTACATGCCCCTCACGACATAAACCTCAACTTTATAGACAACATGCTCATCCGTCAGGACTATGACCGCGCACCTGACGGGACACGCCTCAAAACCCGCGACGATCTCATTCTTGAAGCCTCGGTTATCCCGGGGATACAAGGATTGTATGCCCGGCGAAACACTGTTTATTCAAATCACTCGTTCGCCCCCCCGGCCGATGAGAAATTATTCTCGATGAAATCGCCATCGCGCACACTTCCCGAGGCCGGAAGTCGCGACGAGGCTTTTTGGGAAACGCGCCGACTCGCCAAGATTTCCAAAAGCGAAAAAAGTGTCAACCTGCTCATGGCCCGCCTGCGCTCCAACAAGGTCTATTACTGGAGCGAGAAGACACTCCGCGTGCTGGTAGGTGGATACATCCACACTGCGCCAAAATCAAAATTTGACATCGGCCCCGTCAATACCTTCGTCTCCTATAACGACTTGGAGGGCCTTCGTCTCAAGGCGGGAGGCATGACAACCGCCAACCTCTCCCGGCGATGGTTTGCCCGAGGTTATGGAGCCTACGGGTTCAAAGACCACAAATGGAAATATAAAGGCGAGCTGGAATATTCTTTCCGCGACAAGAAATACCATTCGCGGGAATTTCCGGTTCACTCCCTGCGTGCCACACATCTCTATGACATCGACATGCTGGGACAAAATTTCGTCGCCACCAATCCTGACAACATATTCCTTTCCCTGCGCCGTAAAAAAGATACCCAGATTACCTATCATCGCATAAGCAGTCTTGAGTACATCCTTGAACTCGAAAACAATTTTTCGTTTGAGGCCAAGCTCCAAAATGAACGCCAGTATGCAACACGCGACATGACCTTCATTGACGGCAACGGAACCATCTTCCCCCATTACACACTCAATACCCTGACATTAAAACTGAGATATGCTCCCGGCGAAAAGTTTTTCCAAGGGAAAAGCAGCCGCCGCCCTATCAATCTTGACGCGCCGGTGTTTACCCTTGCCCACACCGTGGCCCCGCGAGGCATGTCAGGCAACCGTTATACGCTCAATAAGACCGAGGCATCTTTCAGCAAGCGTTTTTGGTTCTCGGCTTTCGGTTATACCGACGTGATTATCAAAGGGGCGCATGTGTGGTCGCGTGTCCCCTATCCCAACTTGATTATCCCCAATTCCAATCTGTCTTACATCATCCAGCCCGAAGCATTCGCGCTGCTTAACCCGATGGAGTTTATAAACGACACCTACGCAATGTGGGATGTCACATATTGGGCCAACGGAGCCATCTTAAACAACATCCCCTTGCTTAAACGCCTTAAACTTCGCGAAGCGTTCTCGTTTCGCGGGTTCTTCGGCCGATTGAGCGAGCGGAATAACCCGGCATTCAATCCCGAGCTGTTCCGTTTCCCCGAAATCGCACATACGCAACGCATGAATCCGCGCACTCCCTACATGGAAGTCGGAGTGGGTGTCGACAACATTTTAAGGATTCTCAGGGTGGACTATGTGTGGCGGCTCACCTACCGCCATGCCCCCGACGCATGCCTCGGAGGCATACGCATCGCGGCTCATTTTTCATTCTGATTGGTAAAAAAGTCGTGCAAAATTGCTTATAATAGACAAAAAGTGTTAACTTTGCGGCAGAATTTTCACCATTAAACTATTTATCTAAGATGAAAGCAATCAAAGTAATTTTCATGACCCTTGTCATGGTGCTTGGCGCATCATCGGCTATGACTGCCAGTGCTCAGTTCCGTTTCGGTGTAAAAGCCGGTGTAAACGTGAACTCGCTCCATTTTAACAAAGATGTTTTTGAGTCAGACAATCAGACAGGCTTCACCGGTGGTCTCATGACCGAATTTACCGTTCCTGTTATCGGTGTCGGCTTTGACCTCTCGGCTATGTATGTGCGCCGCAACGCCAAATTCATGGAAGAAAACAATATTGCAACCGACAAGCGCGATTATATCGAAATTCCCCTCAACCTCAAGTGGAAAATCGGCGTTCCCGTGGTCAGCAAGATTGTTTCCCCCTTCATTACCACCGGTCCTTCGGTTGCATTCCTTACCAGCCGTAAGTTCAAAGAAACCTACGAAAACAAGTCTTGTGACTGGGCTTGGAACTTTGGTATCGGCCTTCAGTTTGTAAACAAGGTACAAGTTCACGCCAGCTACGGCATCGGTCTCACCAAAGCAGTAAAGACCCTCAACGTTGCCGAGACTCAGGCTGCGGGAATCGACGGCAAGAACCGTTACTGGACTATCACAGCCGCGTATCTGTTCTGATTTCACAGAGCTTAGCCAATAAAAAATCGGGTGCCGAGTCATCAACCTCGGCACCCGATTTTTTATTGTCGGAATATTTTTGTCAAACCTGATGCTCGGCAAGGAACCGTTCCACGTCAAGGGCAGCCTTGCAACCCATTCCGGCAGCAGTGATTGCCTGACGGTAATGGGGATCGGCAACGTCTCCGGCAGCAAATACGCCTTCAATATTGGTGCGGGTCGAATCGCCCTGAACCTTTACATATCCCACCTCGTCGAGGTCAAGCAGCGGACGGAAAATCTCGGTATTCGGCTTGTGGCCGATTGCAAGGAAGAAACCGTCGATTGCGAGGTCAAATTTCACTTCGTCAGGCGTACCGAGACGTTCTACCATGTGTGCGCCTTCAAGAAAATCGGCACCATAAAGTCCTTGTGTCTGAGTATTGAAATAAACCTTGATATTCTCTTTCTCAAAGACACGGCGCTGCATCACCTTGGAGGCACGGAGCACGTCGCGGCGCACAATCAGATACACTTCCGATGCGAGGTTGCTCAGATAAAGAGCCTCCTCACAGGCAGTGTCACCGCCGCCTACGACTGCAACCTTCTTGCCACGGTAAAAGAACCCGTCACATGTAGCGCAAGCCGAGACACCAAGTCCCGAATATTTTGTCTCGTCTTCAAGTCCGAGATACTTTGCCGACGCGCCGGTAGAAATAATCACAGTCTCAGCGGTAATTGTGATGCCATCATCTGTCTCCGCAACAAAAGGCCGCTTGGACAGATCGATTTTATTAATATAACCGGGGCGTATGTCCGCACCGAAACGCAACGCCTGATTGCGCAGATCCTCCATGAGCTGCGGCCCGGTCACACCGTTGGGATAACCGGGAAAGTTTTCAACCTCGGTAGTCGTGGTCAACTGCCCTCCGGGCTGGTATCCTTCAAAAAGGAGCGGATTGACATTGGCGCGCGACGCATATATCGCCGCAGTGAAACCGGCCGGGCCCGAACCGATAATCAGGCACCGGGTTGTCAAGTTTTTTTCTTCCATAATCTTTAGTCTCAGATGCCAGTGGAATTTCTCCCACGGCATCACAATTTATGATTCTTATTTTATAATTCGCAACTTTATCTCAAGTCAACCACCTCCACTCCGGGAAATTTCGACTTGTCAAACCGAAACGACGAGGCCGGCATCTTTACCCCGGCCTTGACGCTGTCTATTCTGATTATAATTACCTGATTAGACGAAAGCGTCAGCACTATTTCGGCAGGATTGAGAGTCTTGTCGCTGACAGTAAGCAAAACATTGCTTATATCATTTCCGGGCACTGAGGATGTCATTTTTATTTTTTTCAAACCTGCCGCAGCCGGCACAAATTGGGACTTGTAACCCTGCCTGAACGCATTGATAACGGCAAACGGGTTAATCTGCTCGACCTCCTCGGGCGATGGTTCAGTGATATTGACCTCGCCGGTCTGTGAGGAGTAAGTCCACTGAGTCTTTCCGTCATACCATGATCTGAGTCCCGGAGCATCGATTGTAAAACAGTTTCCGGCGACAGTCAGTGTCCCGCGTTGCGATGCCCCGTCGGTTGTCAGCCGATAGGAAGCCACAATCGATGGCGAAGATTTCAATTTCGCCGCCACTCGGCCGAGAAAGGCATCAGCAGTCTCCACTGCCGATGCCGAGAAGGCCGTCAACAACGCCACGGCTATCAGTATAATCTTTTTCATTTCTATTACGAATAACATTTTTAGTCGGCCTATGGTTTAAGCCTGATTTGAAAGGATATGCTCAAGCGTCATGGAATCGACGAGCACCTGACGAGGTTTGCCACCCTGTGACGGACCGACAATTCCGGCTGCCTCCATCTGGTCCATGATTTTGCCCGCACGGTTGTAGCCTATCGAATAACGACGCTGCAATGACGAGGTAGAGGCGGTATCAGTCGACACCACAAGCCTTGCAGCCTCGTCAAACAGCGGGTCGCGGTCCGTAAGGTTGCCGACCGACGCACTGCCGTCGCTTTCAGGCACATACTCAGGCAGCTCGTAGGCATGACCATAACCCGGCTGCTTGCCGATTGCCTCACAGATTGCCTCGACCTCGTCAGTATCAATAAAGGCACACTGCACACGGTCAATCTTGCCATTGTTGGAGAACAGCATGTCACCGCGACCGATGAGCTGGTTTGCTCCGGGACGGTCAAGAATAGTGCGAGAATCGACCATCTGGAACACGCGGAAAGCGATTCGGCCGGGGAAATTGGCCTTGATGATACCGGTAATGACATTGGTCGAAGGGCGCTGTGTGGCAAGAATGACATGCATCCCGACTGCGCGCGCTTTCTGAGCCAGTCGGGCGATTGGCATTTCGACTTCCTTGCCCGCAGTCATAATCAAGTCGGCAAACTCGTCGACTATCACCACGATATAGGGCATAAACCGATGCCCTTTTTCAGGATTGAGATGACGGTGGACAAACTTGTCGTTGTACTCTTTCAAGTTGCGGCATGCGGCATCGCGGAGCAGCGCGTAACGGTTGTCCATCTCGACACAGAGCGAGTTGAGCGTGGCCACAACCTTTGACGGGTCGGTGATAATGGCATCCTCCTCGTCGGGAAGTTTGGCCAGATAATGGTTTTCAAGACGCGCATACAGGCTGAACTCGACCATCTTGGGGTCGACGAGGACAAATTTCAGCTCGGCAGGATGCTTCGTATATAGCAGCGAAGCAATGATTGTATTAAGGCCCACTGACTTACCCATGCCTGTCGCACCGGCCACAAGGAGGTGGGGCATTTTGCAGAGGTCGGCGATAAACACGTCATTGGAAATCGTACAACCCATCGCCATCGGCAGTCCCATTTCGTTTTTCTTTTCCTGAAAACGGCGCGATGAGATGACCGAGCGCATCGATACGGTCTGAGGATCCTTGTTGGGCACCTCGATACCAATCGTACCCTTGCCGGGAATAGGCGCGATAATACGGATTCCGAGTGCGGCAAGGCTAAGGGCGATGTCATCTTCAAGACGCTTGATTTTGGCTATTCGCACACCTTCGGCCGGAATAATCTCATACAGCGTGACCGTCGGGCCCACCGTTGCCTGAATATGGGAAATCGGGATGCCGTAATCATTCAGTGTCTTAGTGATGCGCTGCTTGTTTTCCTCCATTTCCTCGGCATCGACATTGTCAGTCTGATAAACGCGCTCGTGAAGGAGCTCTATGGAAGGCATCTGGAATCGCGACAGCTCGGCTGTCGGGTCATACAGGCTGTCATTCTCTTTGTCGACAAATGTTGCAGGCATTTCTTCTATCTCGGGAGTTTCCACGGCAAACAATGGAGGTTCTTCATCTCTGACTTCATCTTCAACGACGGTGTCGATTTCACCTATTTCATTATCTGTTCCCGGTTCAAAATCATCAATGTCGGGATTGGCAAACAAATCTTGCTGAACAGGCACGTCGTTAATCACCACTTCGTCAATAGGGGTTACGGCGCGAAACAACGGATTGACATTCTCATCTTCGTGCACTTCGGGCCGGCTCTGGGACTGAATCTGTGGTTCAGTTTCTTTTTTCTCCTCTACCTTCGGAGGAATATTATTTGCAGCCTTCTTTTCAGCCGAGGCTTTTTTCTCGGCCTCGGCAGCTTCGCGGTCAGCACGGTTCTTTGCTTCAAGTTCTTCCTGTCGGCGTTCCTCGTCAAGACGGGCCTGCCGCTCTGCACGTTTCCGCGCGAGACGGGCGTTTATTGCCGACGTGCGCCGGCCGAACCACCGCCATATATTTTTGAGCCAATCGAGAAAAAGCATCGCAAGCGCACCGGCCATTATCACACTCAGACCGAGCGCGCCCCACACACCCGCAAGTTCAACCATGCGGCCGTTTAGGAAATGTCCGTGACGACCGCCCCAAAAAACCGGGGATGCCATCTCCCATGTGACAAATCCGCCGATAACCGAAATAGCCACGGCCGTCAAAAGAGACGAGAATGTCAGATGCCAAAATCTGAAACGCTTGACTCCGAGCAAAGACAGTCCGAGCGCTCCTGTATAAAAAATTATAACAAACGCCCCTATACCGAGCCAGTTATAAAGCAGCGTGTGGGCAAGCCACGCACCGACCGGGCCTCCGGCGTTACTGATTGACGACGGCTCAAGATCACCGCCAAGAAGCGCGCTTTGGTCATGACCGATATTAAAGAAATAGGACACCGACACGATGAAGGCATAGAGTGAAACGACCAGCAGCACGATACCCATGAACATGGCAGTGCGGCTGTCACGGACAGCCTTCCACCAGTCAATCTTAGTGGTGGACGCTTTTTCCGCAACCGGCTCCTCCGGTTTTTCCTCCCTCGGTTCGGGTTGCCGTTCCTCCACAACCTGTGGCTCAGGCCGTGGTTCAGGCTGTGGCTTGGGTTGCTCCTCCCGACGTGGTTCAGGTTGCGGAACTCGGTTATAACGATTTTTATCGGGGTTGACTATTACCTCGGGGTCAAAGGTCTCGTCGATATCTGAATAATGTCCTGACATATTTCTTATATTCTGTGTTTCTTCCTGTTTAAAAGAGAGAAACAAAGTTACGACTTTCGGTTTGCGTTTGCAAATTTTATGTCTCGAATTTTTATTAACTTTGCATCCGCTATGGCTATTATTGAAATCAAAACACTTGACTATCCGGGTTGTGAGGTATTCGCCTCGCTGACCGAGGCTCAACTGCGCAACCGCCTTGACCCTGACAACGGAATGTTTATCGCCGAAAGTCCCAAAGTCATCAATGTGGCTCTTGATGCCGGCTATCAGCCAGTCGCATTAATGTGTGAACAAAAACACATTGACGGAGACGCGTCCGGAATCATCGCGCGCTGCGGCGACATACCGATATATACAGGCAACCGCGAATTGCTGGCATCGCTGACCGGCTATACACTGACACGGGGCGTATTGTGCGCCATGCGCCGCCGCCCCCACCCCTCGGTGGCCGACATCTGTCGAGAGGCAAGCCGCGTGGTCGTGATTGACGGAGTGACTGACACGACCAACATAGGCGCAATCTTCCGCTCGGCTGCCGCACTCGGCATTGACGCCGTCCTGCTCACGCCCACATCATGTGACCCTCTCAACCGCCGTTCCATCAGGGTGTCTATGGGATCGGTCTTCCTCGTCCCGTGGACTTGGACCGACGGTTCCGATACCGAGTTACACGCACTCGGGTTCAAAACTGTGGCAATGGCCCTGACCGACAAGTCAATATCAATCGACGACCCGGTACTCATGCGCGAGCATCGCCTTGCGATTATAATGGGGACAGAAGGCGACGGCCTTCCCCACGACACCATTGCCAAGGCCGACTACACCGTGCGCATCCCCATGAGCCATAATGTCGACTCGCTGAATGTGGCAGCGGCCGCAGCGGTGGCATTCTGGCAACTCCGCAAACGGAACTGAGACCGGCGCAGGACGAATTATATTATTTTAAGAGGTTGTTTACCGAAAGATACTACCACTCTGGGTTAACATTTGTTATTAAACGACCTCTAAGTAGTACAGCCACGATTATTTTATTAATTTTGTAGAAATTATATCATACACCAGTCTTTTATCAATTCTAAACATGAATCATTTTAAATTCTGTACATCCGGCATGGCTACTCTGATGCTGTCAGGAGCTGCACTCATGGCTCCGCTCCACGCTGTGGCCGAGGATATGGAGTCGGCTTATTCAACCTATCCCGCCTATACAGGCGACGACCTCGAGCTCACCGTCAACGACAACGGCACTCGCTTCAGGCTGTGGTCGCCCCGTGCCGAGGCCGTAAGGCTCAACATCTATCCGACGGGGCGCAATTCGGATGCTGAACGTGTCGTTGAGATGACGCGGGGCGAAAACGGCACTTGGACCGCGTCGTTTCCTGAAAAGCTGTATGGCTCGTTTTATACTTTTCAGATAAAAAACAATGGCAAATGGCTAAACGAGACCCCGGGCATATATGCCAAGGCGGTCGGGACAAACGGCGAGCGTGCGGCAATCATCGATTTCTCGACCACCAATCCCGAAGGATGGGAAACCGACCGCGGCCCCGCGCTGAAACATATCAATGATGCCGTGCTTTATGAGATGCACCACCGAGATTTCTCCATCCACCCCTCAAGCGGCATCGTCAACAAGGGCAAATTCCTTGCTATGACCGAAGAAGGCACCCGCAACGCAACCGGCGAGGCGACCGGCATAGACCACCTGAAGGAGCTCGGCGTGACTCATATCCACATTCTTCCTTCCTATGACTACAACAGCGTAGACGAGTCCAATCTTCCTGCCAACAGATACAACTGGGGATATGACCCAATCAATTATAACGTACCCGAGGGTTCTTATTCGACCAACCCTGCCGACCCGACCGCGCGCATAAGGGAGATGAAGGAGATGGTAAAGGCATTGCATGATGCCGGAATCGGCGTCGTGATGGACGTAGTCTACAACCACACGGCTGAAAACGACGGCTCCAACTTCTCGCTGACAGCTCCGGGATATTTCTACCGCCACCGTCCCGACGGCAGTTACAGCGATGCGTCGGGTTGTGGCAACGAAACAGCCTCGGACCGGGAAATGATGCGCAATTTCATTGTCAACTCGGTAAAATACTGGGCCAAGGAATACCATATCGACGGTTTCCGTTTTGACCTCATGGCAATTCACGATACTGAAACCATGAACGAGGTGACAAAAGCCCTGAAGGAGATTAACCCTGACATATTCGTATATGGCGAGGGCTGGACAGCCGGAGACTCTCCACTTCCAGCCGAACGCCGCGCTTTGAAAGAGAATGTGTCTAAAATGCCCGATGTAGCAGTATTCAGTGACGACATCCGCGATGCGGTCAAAGGGCATTACAGCAATGCCGCTGACCGTGGGTTTGCAACCGGGAAACCCGGCAACGAGGAAACAGTCAAGATCGGCATCGTCGGCGCGACCGCCCATCCTCAGGTAGACTACTCCAAAGGCAATAATTCAAAATTCCCCTACGCCTCGGCCCCGACTCAGGTCATAAACTATGTATCTTGTCATGATGACTTGATGCTGACCGACAAACTGCGCAAATCAATGCCCGAGGCTACCGACGCAGAGCGAATGCGCGCTGCCCGACTTGCCCAGACAATAGTAATGACATCGCAGGGCACCCCTTTCATCTGGACCGGTGAAGAAATTTTCCGCGACAAGAAAGGTGTCCATAACTCCTACAACTCGCCCGACTCGGTCAACGCCATCGACTGGAGCCTGAAAAACAAAAACAACGAGCAATTCCGTTACTATCAGGAACTCATCAAGCTGCGCAAGGCCCATCCCGCGTTCCGCATGACGACTGCCTGGCAAGTTGCCCGCCACTTGAAATTTGACAAGGTTGAAGGCGACAATCTCATTTCCTATTCATTGACCGACAATGCCAACGGCGACGAATGGAAAGAAATCAAGCTGGTGTTCAACGGCTCAGACCAGCCGCGCACTGTGAAAGTTGCCCGAGGCAACTGGATTGTCATCGCCGAAGACGGCAATATCGCCGCCGACGGCCTCGGGACTTCTGAAGGAGGCAAAATCGAAGTCGCACCGTGTTCCGCCCTCATCCTCGCCCGCAAGAAATAATCCGCCTGACACAATTTTTATTTATGGCATCAACGATATAATGCGGAGTTGTCACAAAACATCCTGTTAATTACCGAAGGACAGCGTGGTGAAATACCGTACCGAGCCTCCGACAGTCGCCTGAGCGTTAAAGCGCAGGGTAATAAACCCGTTGTTGCCTCCATACCATGTTGACATGAATGTTCCCGAGCCATTATTGACTGCGACAGGCATTCCATAGGTGCCGACAAGAGTGTTATACACGGCATTATAGCGGCCAAGGTCATAGTAAGGAGTGGAATAATAGAACGACGAGCCGTCAAATCCGCCGCCATTTCCGTAGTATAACGTCGCATCGGTCCATATATAATTCAATGCAGGGACGTTGCGCAGATAAATCATGCCATTGCCATAACCGTCGACAGTATATCCGTTATTGAACAGATAGTCAAGCGACACGCTGATTCCGGCTCCAAATGTCAGGCCGAGAATACCATTTATGACAGGTATTCCGGGACGCGGACGCCATCCGGGAGGCGGAGGAAGGGGACGCGAAAACGGACCGCGAAACCCTGACGGGCGATAAGGGCGCGACGGGGGTGCCACATAGGGGGGACGATGGCCGTGACCGGGACGATGGCCATGACCGGGACGATGACCTATATTGTGACTGGGGCGATGGCCGGGTTGATGGCTGTTTCCCGGGCGGTTATTGTGATTGAAGCCGGGGCGCACTCCGTCGGGGCGACCGGGATCAGGCCGATGGCCGCCATTGTTGCCGGGGCGGTGATTTCCATTGCCGGGACGATGGTTGCCATTGTTGCCACCGCCATTGTTGCCGGGACGGTGATTTCCATTGCCGGGACGGTGGTTATCATTGTTGCCGCTGCCATTGTTGCCGGGGCGATGGTTGTTACCCGAGCCGGGACGCGTGCCATGATTCCCGCCGTTTGGGCGGTTGTTGCTATTTCCGGTTCCGGGACGGTTATTGTTGCCGTTCCCCGGGCGCGTACCTTGTCCGTTATTACCGGGACGGGAACTATTTCCATTTCCGGGACGCGAACCACTGTTGGACGGGCGCGAGTGGTTGCCCTGAGGACGAGCCTGCTGCGTGGGACGCGAAGTGCGACCGCCATTGCTTCCGGGCCTGTGCTGAGCTTCAGCAACGGGAGCCATCATGGCCATACACACCACGGCACTTATCAGTTTTGTCAGTATTCCTTTCATTGCCTTAATATTATATATGTATTAGAACAAACAATCGACAAAAGGTTTAACCGGGCGTTTAAAAATAAACGTTAACAATGACCACATTAAACCGCCACATAATTGCATAGTTCAATAAATAGCACTAACTTTGCAGCGATTAACATAAGACTATATCATTTTTTGAGTTATGAAAACCCTTGACCGCATCCTTGCCGAGAAACTGCTGAAAATAAGCGCAATCAAACTCCAGCCTGCCAATCCTTTCACTTGGGCATCGGGATGGAACTCACCCATTTATACCGACAACCGCAAAACTCTTTCCTATCCCGAAGTCAGAAATTTCATCAAGGTGGAATTATGCCGCGTCATAATGGAGTCATTTGAAACTCCCGACGCTATTGCAGGAGTCGCTACCGGCGCTATCGCTCAGGGTGCGCTTGTCGCCAATTCGCTCGGACTTCCCTATGTGTATGTCCGCTCAACCCCCAAGGATCACGGACTTGAAAATCTGATTGAAGGAGACCTGACCCCCGGCCAAAAGGTCGTAGTTATCGAAGACCTCGTGTCGACCGGCGGCAGCAGCCTGAAAGCAGTCGAGGCCATCCGCAATGCCGGATGCGAGGTTGTGGGCATGGCCGCTATATTCACCTATGAGTTCCCTGTCGCAGTCGAAGCATTCAAGAAAGCCGGGGTCAACCTTGTCACGCTGTCCAACTACAGCGCCCTCATCTCGGCCGCTCTTGAAACAGGCTTTATCCACGAGGATTATGTAGAAACCCTGCGCGAATGGCGTAAGAACCCCTCGGAATGGGTACCCAACAAATCCAACGATTAAGAACAAGATACGATGTCAGTATATAAAGGAAAATCGGTGGTCGTGAATCGTGCCACCGATGACATTTATGCAAAAGTCAGCGACTTGAGCGGCTATCAGGCCCTCGTTGACGACCTCCCCGTCGAATATCGCGAAAAGCTCAGCGGTGTGCGTTTTTCGGCTGATTCAGTCAGCATGGATGCCCCCGGAGTGGGACAGCTCGTTTTCAAGCTGACCGAAAAGACGGCTCCCACACATGTAGGGTTTTCGGCTCAGGGAAGTCCTGTTCCCGTCGCGCTTAAACTTGACCTCGAAAACGTGGATGCCACCTCGACCCGGCTGACTCCGTCAATCGACATCGAGATTCCCGCCATGCTCCGTCCCTTCATCGGCAACAAGATTCAGGAAGCAGCCGACAAGTTTGGCGAGGTGTTCACTACCATTTTCAAGCAGTAAGGTCAAAACAGTAAAATCATTCTACGACGATGAAACGGCCTCTCCACCGACTTCTCGTAGCGGCAGCAGCTATGGGTGTGCTCCCGTCGTGTGACAACGTCAACGACGAGCGCATCCCTTACGCTCCTGTCTATATAACATTCGCCACCGAGGCTGAATGGAGGCTTTACGGCACACCGGCCGCGAGCGATGTGCGTCGTTTTATCAAGAGTGAGAAATTGCCTGCGCGGTTCCCATACACGGCCATGAGCGAGACGGGATTCGGCGGTGTGATGCTCGTCTGCGACGCTATGGGTGAAAACAGGGCTTTTGACCTTGCATGTCCCGTGGAAGTTAGTCAACAAGTGAGGATTTATGTCCCCGAAGGGGAAATTAACGCCCGATGCCCCGTGTGCGGAAGCACTTATGACATCATGTCGGGTTACGGGCATCCACTGTCCGGGCCTGCCCAAAAAGACGGCTACTGGTTGAAAACCTATCATGTCTCATATACCGGCCGGCCGCTCGAATACATTGTCGTCACGAGATAATCCCGGCTACCTTGCATTACCTTTTAACGTAGCGGATATCTCGGCAGAATATTGCCGACCTATGGGGAGCGATGTCCCGTCAATCAATTTTACCTCCTGCTTGTTGAAACTCTGTATCTTGGGAACCGCCACTATAAATGACCTGTGAATACGGAGGAAAGTATCGGCAGGCAACATCCCCCCTATATTTTTTAAAATCACCCGGGAAATCGTACACACCTCGTTTTCACGAAATATCTTCGAATACCCCTCCATTGCCTCGATATACAAAATTTCATTGAGCGGAATGGTCACATTGTTGTAATCCTGTTTCACAACAAGTGACTGCGGGACAACCGGCTGCGGGACACCGATACGACGCATAGCCTTGGAAATCGCAGTCTGGAACCGGCTGAATGCAAATGGCTTGTGAAGATAATCCACAGCATCGAGATTGAACCCGTCAAGAGCATAATTGAGGTAGGCTGTCGTAAAAATGAAACAGGTATCGTCAGGTAGCTGCGTTGCTATTGTCAACCCGTTCACCCCCTCCATTTCAATGTCGAGAAACACGAGGGCCGGATGATGGCGCCTGACAGCCTCTAACCCCACCACGGGATCGCTGAATGTCATCAGTTCCAACCCGCCGATGCGTTCACAGAACCGTCTTATAACATCGAGAGCCAACGGTTCGTCATCAATTGCTATACACTTAATCGTTCCGTTCATTACATTTTTATCTTTAGCGACACACTAAACACATTGTCTTCTTCCAAGGTTTCAAGCTGATGTTTTCCGGGAAAAATCCCGCTTAACCGCGCGCGACAATTTTCAATACCCACCGGGACTTCGCTTTTAAACTCGTCGCTGTGTTTCATGATGTTGTTACTTGTCGTGAACAGCAACTCGCCATCCCTGACAGCCAGCCTTATCTTTATCAAGCAATCAGTCGTGGCCGAAGCCCCATACTTGAAAGCGTTTTCAACAAATGTCAGCATCAGCATGGGAGGAATCATGACCGACTCGTCATCAGCGTCGTGAGTCCATTCTACCGTCGTATGGCTGTTTAACCTCAGTGACTGCAATTCGATGTAATTGTCGATATAGGCAATCTCGTCCTTCAACGGGACAAGCTCGTTTTCAATAGTCACATAAGTATATTTCAACAATTCGGTAAACTTTATGAACGCATCCTCGGCTTTAGGCGAATTCCCGATGACAAGACTGTAGATCGAGTTGAGCGTGTTGAACATAAAATGCGGACTTATCTGAGCCTTGAACATAGCCAGCTCGGCTTTGTCGCGCTGCATCTCGATTTTGCGTTTGACCAGAATCTGGGCAAACAATTCCTTCACAAAAGACACAGTAATCGAATACCCCATGACGAGCGAAAACATCAGCCACAACGACAAGGATATTCCGTAGTCTCGGATACGGGTCTGATATTCGCTCAGAGAGGGGGTGACAAAATCCTCATCGGGGCGAGGATATAAGGTTATCAGATAATTTCCCAAGATCAGAGCAGCGAAAACAACGGCTATGCGCCTGTATTCATGCCGCAGGACACATTGCGGGATATTGACACGGCGCATGACAAAATAACATGAGTACATATACAGACACACCACGACAAAGAACCACGGCAGCCATGTCATCCAGTAGTAAGCCGGGCCGAGCAATACGAGAACCGGCATGACCACGACACAGAAAAACAGGTCAAATATCAGCGTTGTCTTGTTTTCAAACGTTTTCATGACACAAAATTAGCACTATTATTCCGCTCCGGCAACCTCATCGCCCCACACTTTTGAGCATTTCAGTTACAATCAGCACCCAATTACGATAAAAAATGCTATATTTGTAACCTAAATTCATAGCAAGCATGAAATCTCACGTCATATATTTGTCGCTATCCATCTTCGTTATAACCTCATGCAACGAGGCCAAAACTCCTGATGCCGGACAGCAGGCCCTTCTTGATGCTTCGAGACAGGAGCTGGTCACGGCGCTTGAAGAACGAGACCAACTACTGGCCCTCGTCAAGGAAATCTCAACGAGCATGGAACAGATAAGGCATTTGGAACACATTCTGACTGTAAGCGAAACACAACCTAAGGAAAACGCCCGCAGCAACGCCCGGATTCTTACCGACATCAAATCGATAAAGGCAACATTGAAACAACGCCGCGAAGACCTTGCCTCGCTGGAGGCAAAACTACAGGAATCGACATTGTTTACCGACGAGCTCAGCGGCACTATCGCAGTTCTGCGTTCCCAGATTGACACTCAGTCAGCGGAAATAGAGTCACTTCAGAAAAAGCTGTCATCCGCAAATCAAGAAATAGAATCCCTGACCTCGACCATAGACTCCCTGAATATCACTGTCGAGACTGTCAATCACGAACTCGTCGACGCCGTCACCCAGTCCGCGAATCTTGAAAACGAGCTCAACACCTGTTACTATGTGATTGCATCCAAGAGCGAATTGAAACGACACAAAATAATCGAAAGCGGATTCTTGCGAAAAACCAAGATTTTGAAAGGCAATTTTGACCACGGATTCTTCACTATCGGCGACAAGCGCGACCTTGACACCATTTTCACGACAACACCGGGACTAAAAATACACACCACACATCCTGAACAGTCCTACAGAATAATCAACGTCAATGGCAGCAAAGCTATTGAGATTACGAATCCGGAGCAATTCTGGAACCTGTCAAACTACCTTGTAATCGAGCGCCAATAGCTGTTCATTGGCAAATTTACGCCGTCTATTTGCGCATCCTTTGAAGTGTCGCCTTCAAGGGTTATTTTTGCGGTAACAAACATTTTACCGCATGACGAAACATCTCTTACTGCTTATTCTGCTCCTCACATTTACGACACACGTCTATCCTCAGGCAAGCGGCCCGATGGATATTTCAGGCATCATAACCGACGAGAACGGTGACGCGCTGATTGGAGCATCGGTAAGCGTCAATGACGCGGAAGGCCTTGCAACCGTGACCGACATCGACGGGAAATTCGCCCTTCACGATGTCCCTGAAAACGCAATTATCACCGTTTCTTATATCAGCTATATCCCACAGGAATTCAAGCTGATTCCGGGACGCAAAGAGTACCATATAACGCTTAAAGCGGTAGGTGCGCAACTTGACGAGGTGGTCGTGGTGGGTTACGCCACACAACGCAAAGTCGACCTGACAGGAGCCGTATCCTCAATCGGTGCAGCGACACTGTCCGACCGCCCTCTGACCAATGCTACCAACGCCTTGGCCGGTCTCGCCCCCGGCCTGTCGGTAACCAACAGCGGAGGCAATACCCCCGGTTATGAGTCCCAGAGCATCCTTGTGCGCGGACAGGGCACGCTCAACAACTCGGCTCCGCTTGTCGTTGTAGACGGCATGACAGGAATAGCCATCAGCGACATCAACCCGCAAGACATTGAGAACATCTCCATTCTAAAGGATGCCGCATCGTCGGCCATCTACGGCTCCCGGGCCGCCAACGGCGTTATCCTCATCACCACACGCCACGGACTCCAATCCGCGCCACGGCTGACCTACAGCGGCAACGTGTCATTTGAAACCGTTGCAAAGAGAATGAATCTCGTTACCGACTATGCCGATTTCATGGAGATACAGAACGCCGGACTGATTGCCAACGGGCAGGCCGCACGTTTCTCTCAGGGCAAAATTGACGAGTGGCGCAACGATGCAGGCAAAAATCCCACGATATACCCCAACACCGACTGGCAAGACCACATCTACCGCAACCCGTCGGTAGTCCAGAACCACAATCTTTCAGTAACCGGAGGAGGTCGGCGTGTGCGCTACAACATCTCGCTCGGATATGTCAACAACCCGGGAATCATATACTATACCGATTATGAACGCTACCAACTGCGCACCAACCTTGACGTAAATGTAAAACCTTGGCTCAGCATCGGGACTAACATCTTCGGTTACATCGACTACAACAATCCGTCATCAGAAAACGCCGCCGCCGGCGGGGATGTCATTTTCGGGTCGGGGGCATTCAACACCGTGCCCGGCATGACCCTCTATGACCCGGCGACCGGACTTTACGGCGGCATTCAGAATCCCGAAGATGAAAATGTAAGCAATTTCAATCCTTATCGCCGCCAATGGTTCTATAAAACCGACTTTCCCACACGCACCCGCCGACTGGTTACAAAAATCCACGCGGCCGTGAAACCGATAAAGGGACTGACGCTGCGCGGGTCTTTTTCTTACAACTATTGGGACCGCCGGGTGGAGCAGCATCTGACCGACCGCGACCTATACCGCTTTACCGCCGACGGCCCCGTACTGATTCGCGAGGGAGTAGTCAGAACCTACATACGCCGCTACAACTATGCCAATACCTATCGCGCGTCAGAGCTGACAGCCGATTATGACTTCAAGGTTTCACGACTTGAAGCCTCGCTGCTCGTCGGGATGAGTCAGGAATATGACAAGGATGAAAACGAACGCTTTTTACGTTACGACCTCATCGACGACTCGCTGACATCAATCGACGCCGCCGCGACCAACGGGGCAATCGGAGGCAACTATACCGAGTGGGCGATGCGCTCATATTTCGGACGACTGAACCTAAACTGGGACGACAAGTATTTGCTTGAAGTAAACATGAGAGCCGACGGGTCGTCAAAATTCGCCCCGGGCCACCGGTGGGGATATTTCCCCTCAGTCTCGGCAGGATGGCGCATCTCTGAAGAACCGTTCATGAAATGGTCCTCCCGGTGGCTCGACAATCTTAAAATCCGCGCGTCCTACGGCTCGCTGGGCAACAATTCGACAACAAGTTATTACATGTACCAGTCGCTCTTCGCGACAGCCAACTATATCCTCAACGGCAACATAGCCGGAGGATTTGCCCAGACGATACTGTCAAATCCCCGCCTTTCGTGGGAGAAGACCTACATGGCTAACGCCGGTATCGATTTCTCATTCCTCAATAGCAGGCTAAGCGGCTCGATTGACATCTACGACAAAAACACCAAGGGCATACTCATCTCCCTCCCCGCCCCGCTTGAACACGGCACAAGCACTGTGCCCAACCAAAATGCCGGAGAGGTCAACAACCGGGGCTTTGAACTTGACCTGCACTGGAACGACCGCATCGGAAAAGTATCTTACAGCGTCGGGTTCAACATGGGGTACGTCAATAACAAGGTGACAAAATTTCAAGGCGACGTGCCATCCATCAGCGGTGTGTACAAGACACAGGAAGGCAAACCCATCAACCAGCTGTATGTCATGGCTGTTGACCGTATCGTGCGTGACGAAGCCGACATGGAATATGTCAAGTCACTCGTAGACCAGAATCCCGACTATTTTGCCACATACCAGCGTCCCGAACTCGGCGATTTCTTATATGCCGACACCAACGGCGACGGGAAACTTGACGCCAATGACCGAGTCGAGATAGGCCACGGCACGCAACCGCGCCTGAGCTATGGCGGAAGTATCGCGCTAAACTGGAACGGACTTGATTTCAGTATGCTGTTCCAAGGCACAGGCAACAATCCTGTCTATTACAACAATCAGGCATTCCGTTTCGTCACCGTCATGGGACAATCGCTCAACAAAGACATCACCGACAACGCTTGGACTCCGGAAAATCCCTACAACTCGAAATATCCGATCCTGCGCAACAACTCCAACGGGAAAAACAATATCGCAAGCGATGCCTTTGTTCACAACGCAGCCTATTTCCGCTGCAAGAACATACAACTCGGCTATACATTCCCGGCAAAAATCACGCGAAAATTCTATGTGGAAAATCTGAAACTGTACACCTCCATCGACAACGCATTCACAATTACCGATTTTCCGGGATTTGACCCCGAAATCGCCGCCAACGTCGGCTATCCCGCAATACGTCAATATTCAATAGGTCTAAACATTACATTCTGATGAAATTACGACACCTCTTTATACCTGCAGCCGCCATGCTCATGTTGGGCAGTTGCGAAAGCCTCGATTATACCCCTGCCGACCAGATGTCAGGCACAACATTCTGGCAAACGGAAAATCATGCGCGCCAAGCAGCCATCGGCCTCTATGCCGCCATGAAAGCCCCTTGGTGTTTCGGCATGGAATTCACATTTGACATGTGCAGCGACATTGCCGACGGCACCTCCCCGTGGTCAGACATCTCGCGGGGCAACACTTGGGCATCCAACAGCAGCGGCGTGCAAAACCACTGGCAGTATCTTTACGAACTGGTCCACCGCTCCAACACGGTCATCAGAAACGTGGCCGGGATGCCTATTTCACAAGAAACCATTGACCGCGTCACGGGAGAAGCGAAATTTCTCAGAGCCATGGCCTATTTCCGCATGCTCAACTGCTGGGGCGCGGTACCTTATTATGACGAGACATGCGACATCAACGAAGAATTTGCCACTCTCGACGCGCCGCGCACTCCGGCCGATGAAATCCGCCGCCATGTCATTGACGACCTGACCGAGGCAATCGAGAAACTGCCTGTGAAATGGGACGATGCCGACCTCGGCCGTGCCACGCGGGGAGCCGCATATACACTTCGAGGGAAAGTCTACCTGTTTGACAAGCAATGGGACAAAGCGATTGCTGACTTTGAGGAAATCATCTGTAACAGGAATGCCGACTACGGATATGCCCTGCACCCCGACTATAACGAACTGTTCAGGCTGTATAACGGGAAACACAGTCCCGAAATGATATTTTCAATCCAGTCGATTGACGGCAACACTGCGGGATACGCCCTCGACATCGTATCCTATTTTGGAAACAAGTCAACCATGCGCCTCATAGCGGGAAACCGCATTGTTCCCTCGACACGGCTTGTCGACATGTATGAAAACCTTGACGGGACACCCTTTGACTGGGACACCTTGTTCCCGGGGTTCAACGAAGGAGGAGCTGATGTGCGCCGCCGCTATATGAGTGTCGCCATCGATCATGGAAGCACACGGATCACTGACCTTCTTGACTGCGACACGACCCTTGTCATGGACGCATACCGAAACCGCGACCCCCGCCTCAATCTCAATGTCATCACCCCCTACTCCCATTATCTCGGTACTGATGCCGGGTCATCCCCGATGGATAAACAGTTTGTTCTCGCCGATGCATCAAAAGGGGGTGCGCCAATGGAGGCAATGGCCTTCATCCGCAATTCGGAAGGATGGAATTCCTACTTCTGGCGCAAGTGGATTCCCACCGGCAATCTCGACGGATACTGGGGCGAATACAACCGCACGCCCTACGAATTTCCGATTATACGTCTCGGCGACGTGATTCTGATGCTTGCCGAGGCATATAATGAAACCGGCCAACTTGACAAGGCTGTGGCCGAAGTCAACAAAATCCGCTCCCGCGTCAACATGCCCGACATTGACTCAGCCGGGGGAAAAGAGGGTGTGGCCGCCCGCATACGCGACGAGCGGGCGCGGGAACTGGCAGGCGAAGGCCAGCGTTACTGGGATTTGCGCCGCTGGGGACTCCTGCAAGAGTCGGTCAAAGACGCGACAGATATTTTCGGGGACCTGATGTACACCCGCAGTTACCAATCACGACACGAGTTATGGCCCATCCCGCTTGTGGAACTGGACCGCAATCCCAACCTGACACAGAATACAGGATGGTAAAAAAACGATGAGGATGCCGGGTCTTTTCCGGCATCCTCATCGTTTTTTTAATTGACTTCAATCTACTTTGGAAAACTCGTCTTTCCCAACTCCGCATAGCGGACACACGAAATCGTCGGGAAGGTCGGCAAACGAAGTTCCGGGTTCGATACCGTTTTCAGGGTCTCCTACCGCCGGGTCATATACCCAGCCACATACGTCACATACATATTTGTCCATATTCACAATTTAATATTTATCGTTATTAATCAATCTATTATCTCAAAGGATCCTCATTCCGTGAGGGAGTGACGATGCCCACTACGTCTTTTCCTTAAAAACATCCCTGATGCGATTATTGTTCAGAAAAAATGTTACAAGCAACAGACAAGCTTGACAACAGATGGGGACAATACATATATTTTCACATATATTTTCAATGATTCAATCAAATATTTAATCGCTATATTTGCATATTCAGAGAATGCTCATTATCTTTGCAGCATGAAAACTTGACATAACTGACTTAAAATAACAGCGACATCAACGCAGCAATTTCACCACCACCCGCAACCACGGGGGCAACAGGTGGGATTGCTGCGTCGTTTTTCTTCGCTTGCGACAATATCAAAACGTGCAGCAAGACAGCTTGTTAAGGCGGTAAATAAGTTCATTTACATCACTTAACATTCTAAATTCAAGCAGTTATGAAAAAGCATTATTGCTCTCGGGTGCTAAGCTGCACCCCCTCGGGAAAAATCACCAATCTTGATGCCGTCATGATGAGGCGCATGGTCAATCAATGCCTGACCGATATCGCCGGGATGCGGAGCGTGACCGAGAAGGCCAAACGGCTGCTGTCGATGGCCGACGTGTGCCGCACCAGCCGTTATCTGCGCACCGCGCTGAATCTTTACCGCGAGGTGGTAATAACCATTATTCCTGATGCGATTATGGAATACTCAATGCGGAACAAAGAATTGCTCACACGGGCATGCACCGAGATTGACCGACTGTGGCGGGAGTTCTCTCAAAACTCAAAAATGTCACGCGAAGCCGAAAAGGCGCGGCTTCTCTACATGTGCATCCACGAGGACTACCGGTCAGAGGTTCTTCACATCAACGAGGTCTCCACATCCACATTGCAGAGGGAATTGGTAAAGGACTATTATGACATGGTCATCAACTCCTGATTCTGAAAGAGCAGTCGCCCCGGCAGCAATTTGCTGTCGGGGCGACTTTTTTATGGCAGATATTCTATGTGTAAGCGGCCGGGGTTATTCGGGCTGGGCGAAAATCACGATACGGTTCCAGTCGTTGGTATCATAGGGCTGTACGGCACTTCCGGCAGCTTCGATGATAAGGCGGTCAGAACTTACACCGTAGTCGTTGACGAGAATGTCGGCAACAGCCTTGGCACGGCGTTCTGAGAGCTTGAGGTTGTACTCTGCGGTACCGGTGTCTTCGTCGGCATAGCCGCGGACAACTACATTTGTACCGGGGTTGGCTTTCAGCCATTCAGCCATGTTATAGACGTTGACCATTTCTTCGCTTGAAACGTAGGCCGAATTGATTTTGAACCGGACGGTTGAAAGCAGGGGTGCTTCAACGGTGACTTCCTGCGCGACAGCCTCGGGAACTTCGGGACACGGGAGCTGAGCCTCGGCGGCTGCAAGTGCGGCTGTTGATGTCGCAAGCGCGCCACGCAAGTCGTTGACCTGATTGTTGAGATTGTTGATGTAACCTACATAGTCGCAAGGATTATAGGAGTCAAACTTAGAGCCGGTAAAGTAGAACGTAAAGCCACCGATCGCGCTGATGTTGATGTCGATAGGCTTGCCGTAGGCTGTGTTGTTGTAGTTGTCTCCGTAGAACTGGGCGCGGCCTTCGGCGAAGAAGTCAACATAATTGCTGAGACGGAAACGCAGTTGCAGACCTGCCGATACGGGAAGAAGCCATTGATTGTTCTTTGTTTTTCCGTGGCTGTTACTGATATTGGCTTCAGGAGCCTTGTAATCATAAACGAATGAGCCGCCGAGCCCGATGTAAGGAACAATCGAGAACACTCGCTTGGGATTGTAACCACTGATTGAATTAAACATATCCCACATGAAGTCCACGTTAAGATTAGCGACCTTGGCCCGGTTCATGTTTCCCTGATTCCAGTGGATAGAGCCATAATAGGCGCTGAAACGGAAACCGAGGTAAGGAGAAATCCAACGGCCCACCCCGAGGTTATAGACTGCGGTCAGATGACGGCTGTCGTCACCTTTATCCATCTTATTTTCCACAAACGGACTCTGAATACCGGCTCCGAGCTGGATATACCAGTTGTCACGCCATGATGACGGAGCATAATGTGTCTTGCACTCGACATTCTCTGTCGCCACAACAGTCTCTTCAACGATAACCGCCGAGTCCTGTGCCTTTGCCTCATTAGCGCACCAGAGCATCCCGCTACATGCTGCACAGAGTAAAAGAGTCTTTTTCATTTCTCTCACAAAATTTAGAATGAAACAATGTATTAAGTTATTTATTTTTTCTTGTTAAACTTATAACAGAGGTTAACGAAAGTTTGTTCAATAACTTGTCACATTTATGTGACGGTTTTGCCACCGAATTGTAACACGGTTGTTAATTATGTATATATTGTGGTGCAACGCTTGACCGAGTCTTCTTTTTTATCTACCTTTGCCACCAATATCATACTTTACATTTTTTAATACCATTACGATTTTTTCAATGAGAAAATTTTTATCTCTATTTGCAGCAATGCTGCTTGCCGGTATTGCAGGACTGTCGGCCCAAGTTGTCGTAACGTCTCCATCAATCCTACAGGAATCAAGCCGTGATGTGAAAATCATTTTTTATGCCGACCGGGGCAACGAAGGGCTCAAAGGCTATGACGGCGATGTCTATGCCCACACCGGTGTCATCACATCCCTTTCGGCCGGCTCAGGTGACTGGAAGTATGCGCCCACATGGGGCGACAACAGTCCCAAGTACAAAATGACCCGTACCGCCCCCGACACTTACGAGCTGAACATCGGTGAAATCAGAACATATTACGGGATAACAAACCCCGCTGAGACAATCAAGGAACTTGCATTCGTGTTCCGCAACAGCGATAGCAGCCGCCAAGGTAAAACCGCGGCAGGAGGAGATATTTTCACCACCGTCTATTCTGACGAATTCCAGTCGGTCCTGACTTCCGACGCATCTTCAACCGTCCTGATGGAACCCACGGCTGTAACTTTCACCCTCAACACAACCGCCGATGCCGCGCTCGAAATAAAAGTCAACGGGGCATCTGTCGCCAAAGGCAACGGGATGAAACTGACAGCCTCGCGCACATTTGACGCCCCCGGAGCCTACAAGGTCGAAGGCACCGCTTCCTACAACGGAAAGGATGTGACATCGGAGATGACAATAACCTATGTCAATGCCTCCCCTACCGCCACTTATCCCGGCGGAGTACCGCAGGAAGGAGCCGTGAAGAACAGTGACGGATCTGTCACCTTCTGTCTCGCCGCCCCTGAAAAGAAAAACGTGATGATTGTGCCGTCATGGGACAATTACGAGCTGCTTATGTCCAATGTCATGAACCGATATGACTATCAGGGCAACAGCTACTTCTGGATTACTGTCAACGGTCTTGACAACACCACATATTATCCTTATTATTATCTGGTGGACGGTTCAATAAAAGTAGGCGACCCCTATGCCCGACTCGTTCTCGACCCATACAGCGACAAATATCTCGCCAACGGTGTATTCCCTGACTGTCCTCCCTATCCCTACGACAAATTTGACGACACCATTCTCGCCGTTTACCGTGGCAACATGGACGAATATGAATGGAAAGTCAAATCATTTTCAATCCCCGAACACAAAGACCTCATAATCTATGAACTCTTGCTGCGTGACTTCACCGGCACTGAGGGCAAAGCCGATGGCAACGGCACTCTCGCGCTTGCAATGGAGCGTCTGGAATATCTTCGCGACCTCGGCGTAAACGCAATCGAGCTGATGCCGATTATGGAATTTGACGGGAACAACTCGTGGGGTTACAATACCAACTTTTATTTTGCACCCGATAAAGCATACGGGTCCCCCGACGAATATCGCGCTTTTATTGACCGTTGCCACGAGCTGGGAATGGCAGTCATCCTTGATGTCGTTTTCAATCAGAGTGCCGGGCTCAACCCGTGGTACCTGATGTACCCCATCGACCACAATCCGTTCTATAACGCCACCGCCCCCCACGATTACAGCGTGCTGAACGACTGGAATCAGAACAACGTGCTGGTGCAGCAGCAATGGGACAACTGCATCACCTACTGGATGACAGCCTATAAAGTTGACGGTTTCCGTTTTGACCTCGTCAAGGGCCTTGGAGACAACGACAGCTACACCGGCGGAACCGAGGCCTACAACCAGTCGCGCGTGGCCCGCATGAACCGCCTGAACAACGTTATCAAATCAGTAAACCCTAATGGAATCCACATCAACGAAAACCTCGCGGGAGCCAAAGAGGAAAACGAGATGGCTGAAAGCGGACAGCTCAACTGGAGCAACATCAACTCACAATCATCCAAGTATGCCGAAGGTTTTGCCGCCGGGTCATCGACGATGGGATTTTACGCACCCAACTATGACCGCTCTTGGGGCTCGACCGTGTCCTACGCCGAGAGCCACGACGAACAGCGCGTCAACTACAATCAGACAAAGTATGGTGCCAACGACCCCATCAAGCGAAAGGTTGACATGCAGATGAGGCGGCTCGGCTCTATGGCCGCGCAGATGATTCTGTCACCCGGAGCACACATGATATGGCAGTTTGGCGAGCTTGGCGACGGACAGAACACGAAGAACGCGTCAGGGGGCAACAATACTGACCCCAAGATTGTACATTGGGATTATTTTGACAACGAATATCGTCACGGCCTCTATGACAATTATTCGGCCCTGAACTGGATACGCCGCGACAACAGCGACCTCTTTGTCGCCGATGCCACTCTTGACATGAAATTCGGAGACAACGATTGGGACAACGGACGCACATTGCGCATCGCCCGCGGGGAAAAAGAGCTTGTACTCCTTATTAATCCCCAGATTCGCACCAACGTAACAGTATCGGCCCCCGTCAACCGCATGTCGGCCTCCAACTATGAGGTTCTTGTGTCTTCCTATGATACCAATCCGGCAATCGAGTTCAACAATGGGAACGTCTCCGCGACCCTGCTCCCGGGTGCATTTGTTGTCGTCGCTACCGATGCAGTCCAGTCAGCCATTGAGGAGATTGGAGTGGAAAGCAACCGGCCTGCTATCTATGGCGGCGTGGGACAAATCATCGTCGAGGGCGAATATACCAATCTTGACGTTTATAACCTTGCCGGAGTGCGTCTTGCCAACGAGAACCTCGCTCCGGGTGTTTACATCGTCAACGCTGACGGCACGACTGCCAAAGTATTTGTAAAATAATTAAGAGGTCGTTTAATAACAAATGTTATGCATTTGATGCATCTTCCTCCTTTTGTCTTTTAACCTTGTATCTGCGCCTCTGTCGTATCTTACGCGGCAGGGGCGCAATATTATTTTACCGGATTGGGTGAGAAATGTTCAATGCCGGGACATCGGGTGCCTCGCGACGGACGGGGTGCTGAGGGTTTTTCGCCCGGTTTAAGGGCACCCTTGACGGGCGAGGGGTATAAACGAGGGGCGGGTTTGTTTTTTTGTATCGGTTGCTCCGGCTCGGGTTGCTCCAGCTCGGGTTGTTTTGCCTTGCGGCGGGTGTCGGCGGCTTTGCGCGCCGAGGCTGCGCGGCGGATGGCGCGGTCGATTTCGGGACGGAAAAGGTCAAGGATGTTTCGGACGCGGTTGATGGGGCGGTGGGAGAGTCGTCCGGTTTCGAGATATTCTTTGACTGCCATGATTACTGCCATGAAAATGTCGGGTGAGACATTCTTTTCGGTCATGATGTTGAGACAGTTGGTCATGATGGCGTGATAGGCGCGGTCAGAGACGAGGCAGGTGGATTTCTTTTGGATTGTTTTCATCGTGTATGGTATTTTTTGCAAAGATAATACCAAAAAAGTCACGCTATGGTGCGATAATGTCGCTTCCTTCAATGCATAATGCATAATTGGCTGTGAGCTTGGATTGTAGGTGATATCGGTCACATCTGTGTACCGGTTCCTATTCCCTGATTTATCGAGGCCGCACCTCTACGGGGTGTATTGATGTCTTGGGTGTGGCGGGTCCCCATGTGTCACACATGGGGTTAAGCGAGGGCGCACTCCAACGGAGTGCGTGTTTTACCACTGTGTCGTCGTGTGCGATTCGGAATCAAAGACTCAACGTTCTAAATGGCAGGTGTTTCCGGGTCGCGCCACGGCGCGACGCTACAAGAAGCGAAAGCATGTTTTTGCAGTTAAGTAAACAGTATTGCAGCGCGAGGCTACTATAAGAAGGCGTTAAGTTGGCGGCAATGCGTTGTCGCTGCGTGGCTGCAACAAGGAGGTGACACCACACGAGCGGTGTCACCTCCTTGTTTTGTGTTATTATAAGTATTATTTAAGCATCACTTTGAATGTCTGGGCGGCCACGCGGACGATGTGGATGCCTTGGCGGTTAAGGTCGATTTCGTGGTCGGTGCCGCGGTAGAGGGCCACACCGGCGGTGTCAAAGATTTCGACCGTCTCACCTTCGGCCGCGCCGGTGACGATGACTGTCGTGCCACGGGTGGCGACGGTGATTTTCTGCGCCTCGGCGGGGGCGTTGGCTCCGCTCTGCCCTGCGAGCTTGAACACGACGCTGACGGCGGTATCGTCGGTCAGGGCCGGGGTGGTGTAGGAGCCGTCGGGTTCAAGAGAGGTGACGGTGGTGTCGCCCACGGTGAGCGAGTGGAATTCCCATCCCTCCTCAGGCTCGACGAGGAGCGTGACCTCGGTGCCGTAGTCGTAGCGCATGGCGAGCTGTCCGCCCTGAAGGCCGAGAACGCTGAGACGGACGCGCTTGATTTCAAATGTCGCCTCGACGTGGTGAGCCGCCGTGATGTTTTCGAGCGTCAGCACGCCGTTGTCGTCCACGCGACCGGTGACGTCGTCGCCGTCGAGGGTGACGGTCGCGATTTCATATCCCTCGGCGGGGAGGATTGTCAGGCGCAGGGTCGTGCCGTGGGCCACGGTCACGTCGCTGTCGCCGCCCGGCAGGTCGGGGATGATTGTTCCCATTGCGGGGTCATAGCCGAGCTCGACGGTGTAGGTGTAAAATCCGAATACCGCCTCGACGGTCATGTCGGCCTCGACGGTTTCAACCGTGTAGGTTCCGTCGATAACATCGGCAGTCACGTCGGTGCCGTCGACCGTCAGCGAGACAAGGTAACAGCCCTCGTCGCGGGGCATCACGCCGATGACGAGCGGTCGGCCGAATGCGACCTTGCAGTCGCCGGTCTCGCCGTTGAGAGTCAGGGTGCCAAAGTCGGTCAGATTGACGGCGGTGACGGTGTAGACAATCGGGTCGAAGGCAGCCTCCACGTTGATGTCGGCGGTGACGTTCTCGATGACATAAACGCCGTTTTCGTCAAGCGACTCGCTAATGTCGGCTCCGTTGATTGAGAACGCTGCCAGCTCGTATCCGCGGTCGGCCACGGTGGCGATTTCGAGGCGCGAGCCGTAGTCGACAGTCGCGGGAGCGGTTTCCAGACCGTTGACCACGATGCGGCCTCCCGTCAGCTCGGCGGGGAGGTTGACGGCAAAGGTGACGATGCCAAATTCCACGACGATCTCCATGTTGGAGTCAACCGATTCGTAGTCAAGGAGATTGTCGACGAGCGACGCGGTGACATCGACCCCGTTCACGGTCACTTTAGTTACTTTATAACCCTCGACCGGGGTGACGGCGATGCTTAGCGGCTCGTCCTCGTCGACGGTAATCTCGGCTGCGTCGCTGCCGTTGAGCGTGACCGCTCCAAAGGTGCTGTCATACGTCACGGCGACCTTGAAACCGCCGCCCTCCGACTGAATATTTTTAAACAATTTCCACACCTCAGCCGCGCGGTAAGCCTTCTTGCTCCCCGCCGGAACCGTCAAGACGGCAGTGTCGTAGACCTCGGTGGTGAAGGTGTAATTGCTTTCACACAAAGGCGGAATTTTGGCATGAGCATGTATTCCTTTTATATTGGTGCAATTTGAAAATGCTGAATTTGATACCTTAATGACCGATTCGGGAAAATCGATGTACTCCAAACTGTTTGCGTCCAAATTAAAAAATTCTCCAATCTCGGTATAAGCCTGTCCGAATTGGACTTTTTTCACTTGTCCGCGAGCAAACAGTATTGCCGGATCTGAGACTAACCGTCCGATATAGACAGAATCTATTGAACAGTCATTAAAAACGCCTTCGCGATAATTTTCGGCCAGATTAACACTGTTTTCGCCGTCTTCAAATATCACGAGTTCCAAATTACAACTTCCGAAAGCATCGCCGTCAATTGAAACAACTGATTTCGGGATAAAAACCGTTTTTATAGGGGCACTGTGGAACGCTCCCGATCCGATTGTCTCAATATTGGGTGTCAGGTCAACTTTGGCTAATCTGCAGTCTCTGAATGCCATGTCTCCGATTGTAGTCAGAGATTCAGGGAATTTGACTTGGGTCAAGGACGTACAATTTCTAAAGGCATCATTTCCGATTTTTGTACATGTTTCGGGAAATGTGACATTCTCAAGAATATCGTAGCCTAAACACATATTTTCCGGAATTTCATTGAAAACCGGGCCAAACTCGATCTTTTTAATCAGATTGCTTTGGAATAAATTTGCCAACGAAGACGATCCTGTGTTGGCCAGCAATGTGTGTCTTCCCATATATACCGAATCAATAGTCGTTTTATAACAAACTGCCTGACCACCGTACTCGAAACATAAATCAAGTTCATTTTCGGAATCCTCGATAATAAAAGACTCAAGTTTCAGACTTCCGAAAGCATCGCCGTCGATCGCCTTGACGCTTTTGGGAATAAATACCGACTTCAGTGCGGTATTACAAAAAGCTCCGCTTCCGATAGACTCGATATTAGGGGTTATATCAGCTGTTATCAATGACTTGCAGCCCTTAAAGGCATCTGCGCCGATTTTTTTTAGTGATTGCGGAAAGGTAATTTCAGTCAATGATGTGCAGTCATAAAATGCCGCATATTCAATTTCGGTCAGATTGTCAGAAAAGATCACCTGTTCAATTTCATCTCGCGTTGTAAAGCTATTTTTCTCAACTTTAGTAACCAACGGCCCATAGATGACTTTCTTTATTTTCGATCGTCCAAACATCGGGCCGACGGTATAATATCTGCCGATGTAAACAGACTCAAGTTCGCATAGATCAAACATACAGTTGTATTGAGCGGATGTTTCAAGCGTCTCTTGTGAGTCGTTTAAGACGACATGTTTTATTGATGTGCAGTTCCAAAATATATTGTTACTCAGATGATTCAGTTCCTCGGTTATAATCACGGTCTTCATCTGTGCCCCTCCGCATTGATTGGTGTTGCTTATGTCACGACCCATTATAAGGGAGTCGATGGGGCAGTCGGTGAATATAGTATTGGACTCAAAATTGATGCCGGTTTCTCCCGGCAGGAGGGTTACTTTTTTGAGGCCGGTGCAGCCTTTGAAGGCGTATTTGTAGACGTTTTCAACATTGCCGCCGATGGTGAGGGAGGTGATGTTGGGTTGGTTCATAAATGTAAAACCATTGTCCAAGCCAGTGATGATAAACGTAGTTTTACCCGCAATTGTGAGATCGATGCTTGCTGCGGTAGACTTTATTGCGGTAATGTCGGCTTGATAGCCTGTCCCGCGCCGCAAGGCAAGGTTTCGACCGACATAGGCTTTTTCAATCGGGCAGTTCTTAAACGGGTCGCCAAATTGTGACCAGCCATGAGAATCGGTATAAGAATTAGAACCTATATATGTGTCACTGTCTTCAATGACGAGTTCACGCAGCGATGTGCAGTTCCAAAACGCTGTCCCGGCAATGAAGTTGACCGGGTAGGTGGTGCCGCCGTAGGTGACGGTCGCGGGGATGGTCAGCTTGGTGACGGCGTTGCTGCTTGCGCCGGTGACTGTCGCGACACCGTTGGCAATTGAATAGTTCACGCCGTCGACGGTGAACGGGTAGGCACTCAGTGCGGCCATTAGGACCATCGCGGCGGCGAGTAATAATTTTTTCATGAATTTGTTTTTGAGGTTATTAACTGGTGTTTTATAATCGGTTTAAATTGTCTCTATAATTTACAAAAATAGCGAATTAAATATAAAATTTACCCCCCCCCAGTTAAAAAGAGTTAACGAAAGAAATTGTGGTGTCAAATGTCTCGTGACGGGGTTATCCGTACTTCGCGAGGGGGCGGAATTATCCAATAGCGGTGTGACATAGTCAGCGGCAGAGCCGCGTGTTGACGTTAGCCACAAGCAAGCGCGCCAGTAGGTGCGGGCGGCTTGTGGTCAATAGCGTTTATAATATGATTTACGGCTACAGCGTAGCCGGTCTTGACGTGGGATGACCGGCTACGCTGTAGCCGATTCCAGACAGAAAACGTTGAAACCCGAGCTGCGTGCCGCCTAACGGGGCACTTGCACGGGCCTAACGCTGAGGCGCGGTTCTACCGCGCTTTGGCGGCGATGCCGCTGAGTCTTGCGACTGTGTAGATGAACGCATCCTGTAAAGATGTGATTTTGGTGCCATTCGTAGTACCGGTCTTCACTGATTTTATCGAGGGGGCACTCCGCCGGAGTGCGTGTTGCCCCATTGTACCGCCGTTGCGATTCGGAATCAAAGGCTCAAAGCTCTGAATGGCAGATGATTCGTGGTCGCGGCGTTGCCGCAATGTCTAACTTAACCCCTTTTTATAGTAGCGTCGCGCCGTGGCGCGACCGTGAGTCAAAGGGTTATATTTCTGAGTGGCAGGTGCTTTCGGGTCGCGCCACGGCGCGACGCTACTATCGGGACCTCTGATTCTGTCACTATATATGGGAGTCCAAATCCTATGCGAGGGGGTTGTGTTCCGGGCATTGCACCCGCGGGGGAATGTTACCCCTCTCCCCTATTCACACGTCACGCACACATGGAGCAGAGACACGGGAGATAAAAAAAATCGCAACACACTTTAAAGAGCGTGTTACGATTTTTCGGTGCTCGAAGCGGGACTCGAACCCGCACAGCCGCAATGGCCAAGGGATTTTAAGTCCCTCGTGTCTACCATTCCACCATTCGAGCAGCATGATAGTGTTTGCGTGCAAAAGCGATGCAAAGGTACGATGTTCTGCTGAATTGTGCAAATATTGCAGTGTTATTTTTTATCGTTGACAAAATAACTTCTGCACCGTGACATGTGTTAATCTATAAATTATTACCTTTGCATTAACAAAAACTGTCTATTATATGGAACCCATTGACATTGACCGCGTGGTCCTCCTCTCCCACGATGAATTTCAGCTCAGAATCAAGAAAATACGCTCTGCAATGGCGACAGCCGGAATAAAGGCCGTGTTGCTGAGCGACAACGCTAATATATATTATGTGACCGGTCGCGTGTTTGACGGGTTGGTTTATATTCCGGCTTCGGGAGAAACAATATTTTTCGTTCGTCGCCCGGTCGTCCTGAAAGGCGACGGGGTCGTCTTCATCCGCAAGCCTGAAGATATGGCCCAGACCATCGGATTGAACGTCCCCGAGAATATAGGGATGGAGCTGGATCTGACCGACTACTCCAAAATCATGCGCCTGAAGGCAATCTTCCCTGAGTCAGAGCTGAAGAATGCGTCACCGGTCATGCGCATGAGCCGTGCGGTAAAAACCGATACGGAAATGGACTTCCTGCGCCGGTCCGGGACCAGACATGTTCATGTCTACGCCCAGATTCCGCGTCTCTACCGCCCGGGGATGACCGATTTAGAATTTCAGGTTGAAATTGAACGGGTCAGCCGCCTCGAAGGCTGTCTCGGACAGTTCCGCATCAGCGGTGACTCGATGGAATTATACATGGGAAACCTGCTTGCAGGCGACAATGCCGATGCTCCCTCCCCCTACGATTTCGCTATGGGTGGCGCAGGACTGGATCCTTCACTGCCGGTTGGCGCCAACGGTACCGAAATCAAGCCGCGCAACACCGTCATGGTGGACATGAACGGCAATTTTACCGGATATATGACCGATATGACACGCGTGTTTGCACTCGAAGGGATTGACCACCCCGCGCAGAAAGCCCACGACTGCTCGTTGCGCATACATCGCGAACTGATTGAGATGATGCGTCCCGGCACAGCAGCCAAAACTCTATATGAGCACGCGATAAATATCGTAAAGGAAGAAGGATTGCATGAATACTTCATGGGACACCGCCAGCATGCCGGGTTTATCGGCCACGGAGTCGGCATCGAGATTAACGAGCTGCCTGTAATCGCACCCCGCAGCCGCGACATTATCGCCGAAGGAAATGTCATAGCGCTTGAGCCAAAATTCGTCATTCCCCACGTCGGTGCTGTCGGCATCGAGAACACCTATATTGTCCACAACGATTCGGTCGAGTGCATCACCCCCGCGCCCGAGCAGATAATCGGACTTGATTTCTAAGAGGCAGTTTATGCATCCTATCGCAAAAAAAATCGACACTAAAATATTCCATATTGTCGGCGAGACCGCCGATGCGCTGCAATGCGCCTGCTATACGGTGGGCGGATATGTGCGCGACCTGTTTCTAAACCGCCATTCCAAGGACATCGACTTTGTGACCGTCGGGAGCGGCATCGAGCTTGCCGAGGCTGTCGCCAAGTCGCTCGGACGCGGTACCAAGCTCAATGTGTTCCGCAACTTCGGCACCGCCCAAGTAAAACGCCGCGACGTGGAACTCGAATTTGTCGGAGCACGCAAAGAGTCATACCGTGCTGACTCGCGCAAACCCATCGTAGAAAACGGGACTCTTGAAGAAGACCTGTCACGCCGCGATTTTACAATCAATGCCATGGCATTACAGGTCAACTCATCATCTTTCGGGACGCTCATCGACCTCTTTGACGGACTGGAGGACCTGAACCGGCAGATTATCCGCACCCCGCTCGACCCCGATGTCACCTTCAGCGACGACCCGCTGAGGATGATGCGTGCAATACGTTTTGCCACCCAGCTTGAATTCGAGATATTTCCCGAAACATTTGCAGCGATAACCCGCAATGCCGAGCGCATAAAAATCATCTCGCGCGAGCGGGTGATGGACGAGCTGATGAAAATAATGGCATCGCACCGTCCGTCAATCGGATGGACTCTGCTGGCCCAATGCGGATTGCTGAAACTGATTTTTCCCGAGCTCGACGCTATGCGCGGCATCGAGGTTGTCAACGGTCGCGGCCACAAGGACAATTTCGCCCATACCCTCGAAGTACTGGACAAGGTTGCAGCCAACAGCGACAGTGTGTGGCTCCGATGGGCCGCGCTGATGCACGACATCGCCAAGCCGGTGACAAAACGGTGGGACGAGAAAATCGGGTGGACATTCCACAACCACAACTTTATCGGCAGCCGCATGGTCCCACGCATTTTCCGCGACATGAAACTGCCGCTTAACGAGAAAATGAAATATGTGGCCAAACTCGTCGAACTGCACATGCGCCCCATTGCCCTTGTCGAGGAGGGAGTGACCGACTCGGCAGTGAGGAGGCTCATCAATGATGCCGGTGAAGACCTTGAAGACCTCATGACGCTCTGCGAGGCCGACATCACCTCCAAAAATCAAGAGAAAGTGAGGCGTTTTCTCGACAATTTCGCCCTTGTGCGAAAAAAAATCATCGACCTGAACGAGCGCGACGAAATAAGGAATTTCCAGCCGCCGGTCGATGGCAATGAAATAATGAAAACTTTCGGGCTTACCGGCTCCCCTGTTATCGGCGAAATCAAGCAGGCCATAAAAGACGCCATTCTCGACGGAGTGATACGCAACGACTATGCCGAGGCCCGCGAGATGATGTTGCAGCTCGGCGCTGAGAAAGGATTGTCTCCAGTAACTAACATCTGACCTCCACGACCTATGTATTACATATCAAAACGTATAGAAATTTCAGGTTCACACAGCCTCTCACTCTCCTATCCGAGCAAGTGCACCTCTCTCCACGGCCACAACTGGATAATAACCATCCACTGCAAGGCCCGGGAACTTAACGCCGACGGGATGGTAGAAGACTTTACCCACATCAAAGAACGGATTACGGGAATGCTTGACCATGCCAATTTCAACGACGTGCTGCCGTTCAACCCCACTGCCGAAAACATCGCGCGATGGATATGCGACCAGATCAGCTCTTGCTACCGGGTGGATGTTCAAGAAAGCGAGGGTAACATTGCAAGCTATGAGACCGACTGACAACCACACCTACAATGTGAACGAAATCTTCTACTCCCTGCAGGGAGAAGGATTTCACGCAGGAATGCCCGCCGTGTTTCTCAGGCTGAGCGGGTGCAATCTTCACTGCCCGTTTTGCGATACCGACCACGCGACATCAGTCCCGATGTCAATCGACGACATTGTCGCCGAAGTGTCCCGATATCCTTCCCGCCACATTATAATCACCGGCGGAGAACCCGCGTTGCAGATTGATACCGAGATGGTTGACTCGCTCCACAAGGCCGGATTTACCATCCACATCGAGACAAACGGGACAATCCCCCTGCCCGACGGCATCGACTGGATTACATGCTCGCCCAAAGACGCCGTGTGCCAAACGCCGAAATCCCGTGTAGTACTCAACCATATTGACGAAATAAAAATCGTCTACACAGGACAGGATGTCGAAACTCAGATTTCACAACTCCCCGAGGCGCGCCATTACGCGCTCCAGCCATGCTCGGGACAGAATACTGACGACGTGGTTGACTACATCCTCGCCCACCCGCGTTGGCGACTATCCTTACAGACTCATAAAATAATCAACATACCCTGATCAATATGAAACTTAGCCACTTTCTGATTGTCAGCACACTCGCCCTGACTGCCTGCAACCCATCGGGCAAAGGTGACGGTCATCTCGTCATCCTGCACACCAACGACACACATTCGGCCATCGAGCCGGACCGTCACGACAAGGGCGGCATAGTCCGTCGCAAAGCACTGGTCGACAGCGTGCGCGCCGCGCACCCCGATGTACTCCTGATTGATGCGGGCGATGCCGTTCAAGGCTCGCTTTACTACACGCTGTTTGGCGGAGAGGTGGAACGCAAGATGATGAACAATCTGGGATATGACATCCAGATATTGGGCAACCACGAGTTTGACAAAGGACTTGACGCGCTTGCCCGCGAATGGAAACAGCTCAATGCCGACCGTCTCTCAACCAATTATGACATGACCGGCACTCCTCTTGAGGGTCTTTTCGTCCCGTCGGTGGTCAAAGAGGCCGACGGAAAGAAAATAGGCTTTATCGGCATCAATCTCAACCCGGCCGGCATCATTTCGGCCGACAACTACAAAGGAGTCAAATATGAAGATGCTGTCCAAGCAGCAAATGCCGAAGCAGCACGTCTGAAAAAAGACGAAAAAGCCGACATGGTAATTGCCGTGACCCACATCGGCTACTCCAACGACAAGGATTATGACGACCTGAAACTGGCGGCCGCATCACGCGACATCGACGTTATTATCGGAGGTCATTCCCACACCGTCGTCAATTCCGCCGACACGACTACTCCGACTTGGCGCGTCCCCAATGCCGACGGCGATACCATCAGCGTGTTGCAGACCGGTTCGAGCGGCACCTATCTCGGCGAAATCGACATCGACCTCAACACCCGCAACGTGAAAGCCCGTCTCATCCCGGTCGACAAGCGTCTCGACGACCGGCTCGATTCCGAGGCCGAGGCCATCATAGCTCCTTATCGCGCCAAGGTCGACTCTATGCGCGCCATCGAAATCGGCACAACCCCCTATGAATTTGGCCGCAAAAGTCCGGAAATGCTGAACTTGCTGAGTGATTTCGTGATGATGCGCGGTGCCGAATTGTGTGGCAAGCCTGTCGATATTGCAATAATGAACAAAGGCGGCATACGCTCAGATCTCGCAGCCGGAACCATCACGCAAGGCGAGATTATCGACATTGCCCCGTTTGACAACTCAATCGTTGTGACAGAAATCAAGGGCAAGGACCTGCTCGACAACCTCGCCGTCATGGCGACTCAGGACGGCAACGGAGTGTCGGGCAATGTGCGTGTGCTGTATGATCCAGAGACAAAAAAGCTCAACAGCGCAACTATTGACGGCAAGCCGATTGACCCCGGCAAAGTATATCGTCTCGCGACCATCGACTATCTTGCCGCCGGCAATGACTACATGACCCCGCTGACACGCGGCAACATCATTGCACGCAGCAACGAGGTGTTGTATCAGATACTCATTGACTACATCTCGCAGGATCGCATCAACAATCTCCTTGCCAATCCCGACAAAACCAACCGTATGACATTCATGTAATAGTAATTTTTATGGTAAAACATATCGTAATGTTCAAACTCACCGGCGATGCCGACGTGCGCCGCCGTGTTGCCGAAGATTTCAAACGCGCCCTTCTCGACCTGCCGCAGGCAATCGACGTACTTCAGTCTATGGAAGTGGGAATCAATGAAAATCCCGCCGAGACATGGGATGTTGTGTTGACCGCAGTGGTCCCCACGATGGCCGATGTGGAAGTATATGCAAAACATCCCTCCCATGTCGCTGCCGCCGGACTGCTTGCAGGACACAAAGAAGCGCGAGCCTGCGTGGATTACGAGTTTTAACACATCTTTTTTGAAAAAACAGAAGTCTCGGAAACCGCTGATTTTGCGGTTTCCGAGACTTCGTCTTATAGAAGCACCCTCTAAGATTTTCCCTTGACAGGTTTGCGCTTATAGCGGTTGAGCGCGTCGTTGATTATCCATTGAATCTGACCATTGACCGAGCGAAATTCCTGTTCGGCCCATCGCTCAACCATTTCCATGGCTTCAGGGTCAAGCCTCAACAAAAAACCTTTACTTGGAACTTTGGCAGCCATGATTACTGATATAACGTGCCGGTGTTCAACACTGGTTGTGCAGGCTCGTCGGCACACAATACGACGAGAAGATTGCTCACCATCGCAGCCTTTCTCTCCTCGTCAAGTTCCACAATCTGCTCCTCGCTCAACTGGTCAAACGCCATCTTCACCATCGAGACTGCGCCCTCGACAATCTTTTCACGCGCGGCGATTATAGCCGATGCCTGCTGACGGCGCAGCATGACGGCGGCAATCTCGGGAGCATAGGCGAGATAGTTGAGACGGGCCTCCACGACTTCGATACCGGCCATCGCGAGACGCTCGTTGATTTTGTGTTCAAGCAGGTCGTTTATCTCGTCACCACCGCCGCGCAAAGTTATTTCTTCCGCCGAGTTATCGGTCTCGTCGTAGGCAAACTGACCGGTGACCTCGCGCAGCGCAGCGTCGCTCTGTATGCGCACAAATTCTTCAAGTGCCGATCTGCGCGATGAATGCTCGGTCGCATTTGTCCCGCTTGCCAGTACGGAGATGTCGGGGGTGTCAACGTCAAAAACAGCGCGATAGGTGTCCTTTACCTTCCACACGAGCACCATGCCGATAAGCACCGGATTGCCTATCTTGTCATTGACCTTGATAGGCTCGATGTCCATATTGCGGATGCGCAATGACATTTTTTTGCGGGACATGAACGGGTTGCACCAATAAAAACCGGTCTTATGAAACGTTCCGCGATATTCTCCAAAGAAAATCATCACTCGCGACTGGTTTGGCTGCTGGACAAAGAACCCGCCCCACAGTATGCACCACAGCAACCCGAGAATGATTGATACAGGGATAGTAATGGCCAAAACATCTAAAAACAAGATGTTTACAACCGCTATCAAGGCAGGGATCAAAACACACTGGACGGCCAGCAGGCCGAAACCGTTAGCACACATTCCTCTGAAAGGGCACTCTTTATGTTCCATATTTTATGATATTAATTTGATATTATTTTAACATCGCAAATATATCTATAATTTTCACTATTTGCAAGTAGCGACAATCATTTTTACCTATTGGATTGTTAAAGTAAATATATCTAATCCTATTACAAGATGAATCGGACGTTTCTAACTATTTTATTTTCCCTCTCGCTTGCAATCTTCTCGGCATGTAGCGACGATGACAAAGCACCGTGGCAAGAACTCCCGACCGGCCCCATCACCGGAGCCGATGCGATGCTGACGTTCAACGGCGACCGGTCCTATGGCACACTGACAGTCGATGCCCATGATGCCCAAAACGGCTCTATAACATTGAGCAATGTCATCCCCGGCTATCCCGAAGTCATCATGGATGTCGCACTGGACGAGCAACCTGACGGAAGTTTCACATTAAAAGGCACGAAAAAACTAAACACGCCACCCGCGATGCTCCCCGACTCGCGCGCTGACGCTACAGCTGCAATTTACGACCTCACAGCCGAAGGAACCGTGTCGCCCGACGGTAAAGCCGCAGTTGCCGTAACATCAGCGCTGACAACAAAAGCCGAAGGAAGACTTGCAGGCACATGGGTACCGGCGAGACTTCTGCCCCTCGCTCCCGATGCAATGTCCGAGGCGCCGGTAGTGGTCAGCATGACAGGGACGGGAAACCCTGCTGAAACCGACAAAATCAGCTCGACGTTGAGCCTCATTCTTGGCAACTTGGTCTACCAGACAATCAAGTCGGTATCATTCAATCCTGACGGCAACGTCACAGCAACATTCACCCGTGAGGCAGACCTCCTGAAAATGATGACGGAAGGCATCGACAAAACCACCGGGACATATAGCCCGGTTGCCGGGACATGGGAAACTTCAGGCAAAAACCTGATATTTTGGTATTGCGCCGGAGACATGCTCATGCTTACGCCCTACGTCCCCAACATTCTTGACCAAATCATGATTGATAATGGCCAGAACCCCAATGAAAATGACGGAGCGATGGCCGAAATAGAAAAAATATTTATCGGAAAACTAACCGCAGCCGGAGTTGACACAAATGCCCTGATAACCCTTTTTGCAAAAATAAACAAAACCGGGTTTCCGATTGTGGTAGCGGAAAATCCGAGCGGCATAAGCCTCATGTTGACAAAAGATATGCTTGACCCGATTGTCAACCCCCTCCTACCCGCCCTTACGGCCCTTGATGCCAAACTCGATGCAATGATTGCCGCCAATCCCGATGACAAAACACTCGCGATGATAACCCAAGAACTGTTTCCTCAATTAAACATCGCGCATCTTTCTGACTTAGCCGGATTATGGAACAACGCAGATGACATAACTATAACATTAAATCTTATCGCATCCTCGCCAAAACAGATATAATCGGCTTTCGCCCCCCTCTCCCACCCTTTCGGCCGCACTGCACCCACAAAGCAATGCGGCCGTTTTTATCATCACAGACACCACACATCAATTCCGCCACAAAATCAGCCAAAAATCTTCACAAACAAACCCTCTGAAAAACAACAAGTTAACACATAAATTAAAAAAATAACGCAAAAAAGTTTCCAAAATATTTGGAACATTCAAAAAAAGTGCCTAACTTTGCATCGCTTTTAAGGAAAAGCCGATTCGCTAGCTCAGCTGGTAGAGCACAACACTTTTAATGTTGGGGTCCTGGGTTCGAGCCCCAGGCGGATCACACAAGGGTCACAATTTTGTGGCCCTTTTTTCGTGCCCGTAAGTGACTGATGTGCAAGTGTTAGCAATTTTATAAAATCTTGATTTAGAAAGATTTAGCACAAACAGCATTTCCTGCCGATAGCCAAAGTTAGCATTTGTTAGTTCGGAATTAGCACATTATCTTTGGTACAAATTTCGTGGATGTACCACAAAAAAGTACCACAAATGTACCAGCTTTTCCATCAAATATCAGCCGTTGTCTCCTGCCCCGGTCTTGCCATAGCGTCCGGAGCCTGTTCAGAGTGCCAACTCTCTGATATTTGCTATTTTGTGCTAAATGTTTCCAAAAGATTCGGGGCGTGCAACAGC
>Ga0209064_1001066_pt1 | contig 49901 bp, 39 predicted proteins | sample Inofromicrocosms_FD_187498 | JGI IMG/M metagenome (GOLD analysis project Ga0209064, IMG submission 187498) | Mouse cecum microbial communities from Vienna, Austria - Inoculum for glucosamine and mucus D2O microcosms (SPAdes) (version 2) | ecosystem: Host-associated > Mammals > Digestive system >...
ATGGCTGAAGGACACATTGGAACGCATCCGACCCGATATGGAGGAAGACGAGCTTGTCAGACTCCTCCCTTGCAACTACAAAAGCTAAAGCCGACAAAAATCAAGTCGGCTTTTTTCGGACGGATACAGTTTTTTTATAAACGTCGGCATTAGTGCTATTGTTGCATCGAGGTAAAAAAAAGACACCCGGCCGTGCGAGGGCCGGGTGTCAGAGTCATGACTGCCGTTTATTTGGCAGGATAGATTTCGATTTTGTTGATGTGTACCTGACCGGGTTTGCCTGCCTCTGTTCCAATTGAGGTTGCACCAACAGTAAAGGTGATGTCTGTTGCGTTGCCTGTCCATGAGATAGAGGTGTCGCCTGAAGCCTGTTCGCCCACAGAGCCGGTGCTGGGGTTGAGTATGGCGTAGCGTTTGCTGCCGGTAGCGGTATTGATTGAGAATACAATTTTTGCTATCGCGCCGCCCTTGATATTAAGGGTGTTGTTTGCATAGAGTCGGATTGTGCCCTCACCGTTGTACTCGTAGTAGCCGGGAACTGTGGCACCGGTCGATTTGTCTACAGTAAATGTGTAGCCGTTTTCGGTTACCGGAGTTATCACTTCGAAGCCGTTTTTAGCTGCCGGGCCTTTGAAGGGTGTCAGGTCGATGTTGATAGCTTCGCCGGGTACTCCGGGTTCCGGTTCGGGTTCGTCACCACCGCCGGGGCCGGGATCGGGTTCTGTGCCACCGCCGGTTTCTCCGTCGTAGCTAACGATCTGGTTGCGCTGTGCAAATTCGGGAGTATTGCCCATATAGTTGATGAGCTTGCCTTTGATAGTTACTTTCGCACCGGCTTTGAGTTGGTCGGCAGATGTGAACTTTTCGCCATTGAGCCAGTAGCCGCGGAAGACATAGAACTCAGTTGTATAACCTTCATCAACGATGTAGTATGATGCGTTGCCGTATGTGCTTGTATCGATCTCTTTTATTTTCGATATCACGCCGGTTACATAAACCTCTTCGCTTTCCTGGTCGGCAGGAAGTGCGTTGGTGACTTCGAGAGCCTTGGCCACATTGTAGGGGCTGGCCTGTGTACCGTCGCCGCTGGGGGTTGCTCCGCTTGCAGGAGGAGTGACAGGGGTGTCTCCGCCACCCACGATTGTGTAGGCTGAGGGATTCTTGACACCGGGGGCGCCACAGTATTTGATCAGGTCGCCCTTGATTGAAACGAGCTTGCCGAGGTTGTCGGGATGATCAACGAGGTTGAGGGCTTTGCGAACTTCGCCACCGCTAACGAGCTGCACAGGTATGCACTTCGATGCATCGGTGCAATCGGCGGTCGGCGCGAGCACGAGGTTCGAAGCGACAGCGCCGGTAGCTGTAAACTCGGTGTAGGGCAGGGTAGTCGATGCTCCGCCTGTGGGGATAAAGCCAACGATATAGCCCTTGACCCACATGCCGGTTTCGTTCACGGCGTCACCCTTGCCGATAACCTGTGCCACATTGTAGGGTGTAGCTTCCTGGCCGTTGCCGGGTGCGACTTCGCCGGTATCGATGGTGATGCCTTCGATTTCGAATTGGTCGGGCTTGCCGCTGTTGCCGGTGATGCCGGGGGTACCCATGAATGTTACGAGGTCACCCTTTACAAGTATTTGTTTGCCAAGGTTGCCGGGGTTGTCGCGCAAGTTGCCCACTTCGCGGAATGTGCTCTCTGCGGGCAGCTGAACAACAAGGCACTGAGATATTTCCTTGCAGTCGGGGTCGGGAGCGACAACGAGGGTCGAAGTCAAGACTGTAGGAGCGGTCCATTCAATATCATTGTTGCCGGTCACACTCTCTACTTCGGGCGCAACAGCACCTACGATATAGCCTTTAACCCAGCCGTTGGCAGTGATACCCGAGAGGATGTCCTTGATTGCACCGGGCACGTCGTAGGGTTTTTCCTTAGTGCCGGGAACTTCACCAACGGGTATTACGCCGTCGTAATCAAGCATCATGATCTGCCAAGAGTCGTTGTAGTAGCTCATGATACCCACCAGGTCGATGTTGCCTACGGGCAGGCGGCGTTCGCACCATGTGGCGTATCCGCTCGTACGTACGATGCGGGTGTTGCCTTCGCGGTCAACAAGGGTGCGGTTCTGATCCTCGTTCTGCTTGGTGTGGTATACCGAGAAGTTTTTCTGTCCGCCGTCGGCAAAGTAAACGTTCTTGAATCGTACGATGCGGCTCTGGTATTTACGCAGGCTTTCTGCATCATTGGGAATATCAGAGAATGTGTTTACCACAAGGGTGTCGATTTTGTCGAGCTGGGGCATGCCGTTGAGCAGGGCTTTCTCTTTGAACTGCTGGAAAGCCATGAAGCTCACCTGCCAGGTTTTGCCGTTGGTATACCACGACTTGTGGCCCATTTGCTGCAGTCCGGCGTATTTGCCAATGGTCATACCCGTTACATCAACGACTATTTCCTGGCCGCGACGGTAGTTGAGGTAGAGGTTGTAGGAGTCTACCGAGAAGGCGAGGGCTGCAGTTTCGTCCTGAATTATAATGCTTTTAAAGATGTTGCCTTCCTTGTCCGACGAAATCACGCGTCCCTTGATGATGAATCGGTGGTTCTCGTCTTCGGGGTCGTAGATGCTGTCGGCATAGTTGTTGGCCTCGTTCCAAAATTGGTTTTTGAGTTCGAGGATAGTCATGTTGGCCTCGATACCGACAACAGGCTCCGACGGTGCCGGGACATCTACATCGTCCTGGCAGGAGCTGAATCCTAAGGTCAGTGCTGCAGCTGCGGCAATGCCTGTGATATATTTATTGAACTTTTTCATAAGTAGTGTAGATTACTTCTTGCCGTTAATGGCGAGGTTTTTGATTTCCCAGGTGTCGGCACCTTCGGCGCTCGAACCATATTTGAAGCCTAACTGAATCTTTTTGCCGTCGTAAGCACCGAGGTTGATGCTGCCCGAGCTTACGAAAGTCCAAGAACCGGCCTCAGGCCATGTGGGAATTGCTATGGGTGTCCAGTCTTTTGCACCTTCTTCGCGAACTACGAGTCCGCACATTGTGCGCAATGTGGTCTGGAATTTGGCTGCATGGTCGAATGTTGCTGTAGTGCCCGTAACGCCGGTGAGGTCGATAGTGGGCGATACTGCGTATGCTTCGGTGGCAATGGCAGCTCCGGCAACAAATGCGCTGGCGTTGAGGTAGCCTGCGTTGTTATATACCTTCCACGACCATACGTATTCGGCAGTGCCGAGGTTTACGTTTTCGATAGTCCAGTCGGCTGGCATTTCGGTAAGGCTCGGGGTGAGGAAGCTGTAGAGCTGGTCTTCGGAGGGTGCCGGAGTTTCGCCGCCGGCAGTCTCGCCGTTGTAGCTTACCAGCTGGTTGCCCTGTGCAAGCTGGGGGGTGTTGCCTTTGTAGTTGACAAGTTTGCCTTTGACTACCACTTTTGCACCTAAGGCAAGCTGGTTTTCAGATGTGAATTTCTCGCCACCAAGCCAGTAGCCACGGTAAACACCGATAGTCTTAGAGCCGCCTTCGTCGGTAATGGTGTATGTGCCATTGCCAAAAGAAGTGCTGATTTCGCCGATAGCCGAAATTACACCATTCACAAATACTTCGGCTGTTTCTTCGCCGTCTTTGAGCGCGGTGGCGACCTCGAGAGCCTTGGTCACATTGTAGGGGCTTGCTTCTGTGCCATCACCTGCGGGATCAACTTCAGGACCGGGTTCGGGGGCTTCGCCGTCGAAGTCGATACAGCCTTCCTGGTCGATCATTGTCAGCTGCAGATTGCCGTTGAACTGGCTGAGGATGCCAACAACGCTACCTTTGCCGTAAGGCAGGGGGTCGGTAGAGTAGTTGGTAAATGTACTGTTGCGCACCATCAGGCGGTTGCCGTTCTCGTCGGTGAGGTAGCGGTTTGTGCCATACTGCTCGTTGGAGTAGGGCTGACCTGCTTCAACCCAGCTTACATCGTTGATGCGCACCAGGCGGCACTGCCATACCTTGAGCGAGTCGGTATTACCCTTGATTTCGTTGATGTGGGCGAGGGTTGTGGCGGTGGTATCGACTTTCGAGGGGTCGGGAACGCCGATGCCTGTGCGTGCGATATGAGCGTAAAAACGCTCTTCGGTCATATAGAAATCTTTGTCGGCGGGGTCACCGAAAGCGAGAACACCCGATGCCGAGCCGATAGTGAGGCCTGTGCCCCATACAACTACTTCTTGTCCGAAAGGCAGTTGTGCGTACATGTCTTTGGCATTGACATAGAATGCCATAGCTATCTGGTTGCCATTTTCGTCGTGCGATTGCACGTAGATTTTCTTGAAGATGTTGCCCGATTCGTCCGATGAGCACACACGACCCTTGAAAATCATAGAGTCGCCTGTTTCGGCATCTACACCGATTTCTGTGGGTGTGCCCATGGTGGCCCAAAAGCGGTTTTTAACCTGGGTTATCGAATAGTTTGCTTCTACGTCGACAGTCTCCGGAAGCATCATCGGCGGGCGAGCGAAGTCGTTGTCGCAAGCGGTAAAGGCTGTCGCCCCGAGCATTGCCGCCGCTATATATAATAATGTCTTATTCATTGTTGAATCCATTTAGAAATTAGAACCGTACGCCGATGTTGAGGTAAGCGCGTATGCCCTGGGCGTAGTTATAGCGGTTGGGATACTTGTCGCGGTTATATTCCTTCAGGTCGAGTCGGCCCTGCTGGTATGCGTAGGTTACAACGTTGCGGTTGTTGAGGATGTTGTTTACGTTGAGGTTGATATTGAGGCTGACTTTGCGGTTGATATAGATCAGTTTGCCAATCGATGCATTGAGGGTAAAGGCGTTCTTGATTTTATCCTGTGCCGAAAGTTCGATGATTTTGGCCTCAAGTTCCTGAAGCGAGCTGCCAAACTGCTCGTAGAGCTTGGGCAGGGCTTCGTGGTAACGCGGCGACAGGTTCACGTAGGCGTCGCCCTGGAATGTACCGTTGATGTTGAAGAACCAGTTTTTGGGTGCTGCCCAGTCGATACCGATGTTAGCGGCATACTGAGGGGTAGAACCGAGGTAGTAGTTCTTCAGGTATACTGTCTGGGTTGTGTCGGCGTACATACCGTTTTCGAACGAGCGAGTGCCTTCGGGGTTGCTCTTGTACTGGAATCGTGCGTAAGTACCGGCGAAAGTGGCTGTTACGCTGGGCGTAATCTTATAGGCCATGCCAAGTTCGACACCTTTGTATACACGGCGTACGCCTGTCATTACGTAGTTGCAATAAGTCTGGTAGTCGTCGTCGTAGAATCCTGAGCGCTCGATAGCGTTGCTGGTGTTGGTGTAGAAACCGGTGATCGAGCCACGGAAGCGGCGGTAGTTCCAGATGTAAGAGAGGTCGCCCGAGAAGTCGCGTTCGTTCTCTACGTTGCTAACTATCTCGTTGCTGATACGGGGCGAGATGAATACCTGGTCGAATAGCGGGGCGCGGGTGCCGTAGCTTACGTGTGCGGCAAACTGGTTGCGGCCGTCGAGCTTGTATATCGCTCCGGCTTTGAAGTTTACATTGTCGAAGCTGAGGGTGCGGCTCTTACCCAGCGAGTTTTGAGGAGCGCGACCGTTGCGCATATGGCCGTCGCGGTAGTATTGGGTGTGGCTGAGCTGGAATGCGTAGTTGATATCCCATTTGGGGAGGTTGATAACATTCTGCAGCCAAGCCTCGGCACGCCATGCGTGGATGTCGTAGTCGTAGCCGAAGCGGTCGCCCTTGCGCACGTGGCGGTTGGGGTTGTCGAGGTCGTTCTGCAGGTTGTCGGGTTTAACCGAGATTTCGCGGTCGCTGAAGGGGTCGATATCGAGCCAGAATTCGCCGCCGAGAAGGTCGCGAACGGTCTTGTAGTTCGAGCTCTTGGTGTAGTTGAACGAAACACCGCCCTGAAGGGTCATCCACGAATTGAGGCGGGTGTTGACGTAGCTGTTGAACATTCCTACCAACTGGTGGTTGGTGCGGTTCTCCATGATGTACGATGAACCCTGCTTCTGATCTTCGGGCAAGTTGATATTCTGGGCGTTGTTGAGGTAGTTGACTTCGTAGAGCTGATCCCATTTGATCTGACGGAAAGATTCGTCGTTGAGCCACAAGTCTGTGTAGTATTCATAAGCCTCGGGGTTATTTTTGTTGGGGTCGGAGTTGCTCATGAAGTACGAGGGCAGGTACTTGTAGTATGTAGGATTGGGATCGACAGCCTTGTAGTAGTTGAGTGCTGTGCGGTTGTAGTATACCGAGCGGAAGGTGAGCGATGTATTGAGGGTGGTGTTTTCTTTCTTAAACAGCCAGTTGAGCATCGCTGTGGGGTCGAAAGTCTCGGTGATACGGCTCGAGCGTTTCTTGCCTTCCTGGTAGCCCCAGTCGGGGTTGTAGAGGTTGCTGCCTGCAAGGTCGTAGGCTTCCTGTACGGTCGGACGGCCGGTGGCACGCTGTGTGGGGCCGCCGAAAGCAGTAAGTACGAGTGAGTTCTCGCTGTTGATTACTTTCTGCAGCGACAGGAACAGACCGCCTGAGTTATAGAATGTACCTTCCATAACGCCCTCGTTTGCATATCGGCCAATAGCACTCGCTGTGAGAGCCCAGCCGTTGCGGTTGAGGCCGGTAGAGTAGGTGGCCATGGCTCGCATCATGTAGTTGGAGTTGGTAAAGGCCAGCGAACCGTTGAAGCCGGGGGCATAGAGGTCGGTGGTGGTGTTGTAGTTGACGCTGCCGGCAATGTCGCCGAAAGCGTAGTTGCTTGCTTCCATACCCACGCTGGTGGTCTTGTTGCGGAATGCGCGGCTTGTCATACCCAACAGGGTAGAGAAGCTAAACGAGCCACGAACGAGGTCGTTCATCCTCACACCGTTGATATACACGCTCTGGTACTGGTTGTCCATGCCGCGGAAGCGGAAGTACATCGGGCCGAAGTTGTACGATGCGGTGTTGTAGTAGATATTGTCGTTTGCACCTGTGAGGGCAGCAACACCCTGCGAGCCGCCTTCGTCGTTCTCAAGGGCGGTCTCATCGAAAATAAGGTCTTCGAGGTCGCCGTAGTAGTCGGCATTTGTATTGGCCGGGTTCAGGCGAATCTCGCCGAGGTTTACGGTGGGTCCGGCGTTGACAACCTCGATGCTGAAGCTATCGTAACCGGCGCACATAACTACGATATAATCATTGACGCCGTCTGGTGCATTTAGACGGAATTGGCCGTTGAAGTCGGTGACAGCCTGCACGTTATGCTCTCGTAGCATTACAGATGCTCCACAAATGGGGCTGCCGTTGTCTCCGTTGACCACGACACCGAGCAGCGTTGCCGCCGACGCTCCGAGCGCCGGTATCAATGTCGCAAGGCATAGTAGTAAAAACAGTCTTGTTTTCATCAAGTTTTATTTTAGGTTTTAATTGTTGATTAGCTTTTAATTATAAATAATCATCAAAATTAATAAAAATTATTGTAATCAAACAAGTATATATGTCCTAAAACATGTTTTTAACATTCAATGTCCAATGCTTTTTGATAAATTATGCTGTCTTGCCTGAGTCAGAGAAAATTATTTTGTGGTGTCGATTTAAAATCATACCTTTGCAAAACGGTGGAAGATTGTAGAGACAGCTTCGCGCCGTACCGGCATAGCCCGGACGTTTTATTTATTAGGTGTTATTGACATCTTATTTTCTGCGTTCAAACTTGGCGGTTTGCATCTAAGTTGAAAATAATATGGACGGTAGCATCTACATCGGTTGCTTTTACCGAGGCCCTGCATCGGCTTGGGCTTCATACGTAATAAGCTCAATCGGTGTGGGGCTGTTGTTCTTATCCAACTTAGAGGTACGCCAAGACCCGAACGCAGGATAGGAACGAGATACAATCCTCACACCTTTTTTTGTGCATACGCTCTCTTCTCGAGGATTGGCGAGAGGCAAACTAAACAATCAAATCACTCATGAAAATCACAAACTTTCGGGGGGTGGGATGGCAAACCCTCCTTGCACTTGTACTCGCGACTACCGGGTGCTCGGGTTCGCTGCCTTCCGACATTCTCCCAAAAATCAACAATCTCGAGATGCGAAAGATGTTGGCGCAAGAGTTTGATGCCAACGCTGATGGAAAGCTGAGTCCCGACGAGGTAGAGCACATAAAGGAAGTAAACTTTGGCTCGAGAGTAGGCGAAGATTACAATGGAATTGAATATCTGGCAGCTCTTGAAACATTTGACGGCAACGGGTGTGAAATGCATTCGCTGGACTTGTCGGAAAACGAAATGTTGAAAGAGTGTCGTATGAAGAATATCGACAAGCTCAAATCTATTAGTGTACCTCAGAAAATCCAATGCCTTTCTCTAGCAAGTGCCAGGGCACTCAATGCCGTGAATCTGCCGGATATGCCTTTTCTCCGGATGTTGGTAGTGTCGGAATCTCCTGTTTACGACTTCTCCACCGGTGAATGTCCCTCTCTTACGACTCTTATAGTGGATGATACTTATATAAAAGACCTCGACCTGTCGAAATATCCCAGGCTCGAGAAGTTGTTCTGCAGTAATACAAAAGTGGGAGAACTGGATTTGTCGACGCTTAAGAATCTGGAGTTGGTGCGTTGTAAAGGTGTGAAGAAGGTAATACTTTCACCTGAACAAAAGATTGAGGGGCTTAACGTAGGTCCGGATTATAAGTATTGTATTGATAGGGACACAGAAATAATCACAAAGAAATAAGCTGACATTATGCGTAAATATATTATCATGGTACTTCTCTTGGGACTATACGGATGCTCAAGTGGCCTTTCAGACTCCAAAGCACTTAAAATTGCGGAAGGAACTGAAAACTTCGCTACGACCGAATGTACGCTCTTGCGCGTAAACCAGGTAATGGCTGCCACGCCTGAATCGACTTACATTGTCGACGGTGTGCAAGTTACCCAGCGCGATGAGACAGCAGAGCAAATGCACCATTTCAGTCCTAGGAGATTCATCTCGCTTAACCTTAAGGATGTGGAGGGGAATGTTATAAACCTGCTCGGCAACAAATACATGATGGCATTGCAGCATCGCTTTAGCGGAGCATGCGCAGGGTGTGTGTACTGCTATGATGCCTTTGCCAAAAAAGGTTTGATGACTGTCTCTTATGCCGATGGAGACCCGGATGTTTATGGCTTCAGACGCAGCGACGTGAAACTAACCGATGAAGGTGAAAAATACATAATAGAGTGGGAGGATCCGGAAGCCGGAATGCGGCTTGAGTGTGGTGCGCTCAATGCAAACACGGGTGATGCTGTTACTGTAAAACTGATGCAGCGTGTGTATACAGGGGCTAAAAAAGTATGGGAGAACGGTGATTGTGCCGAATTCTATTTGCAATACTATTACGATATGACACCGTATGGAGAGGCTCTCTTCGGGCCCACACGAAAGGAGCCGAGTTACCAGACAAAGGCTACTTATAAAAAAGATGCAGAAGGAAGGTGGTCGCTTGTAAAGCTCGAAGATTTAAGTGGTTATGCCGACGATGTGCGAGAATTTTAAGTGATATAAACTAGCAAGGAATAATATCTTTGGATAGGATGCAGTGTATATACATTGCGTCCTATCAAGTTCTTAAAGCGTATATTAAATTCGACATTGGCATAAAACCCATTTTGGGTTGGAATAATTCGTTTTTTTTCCTAAATTTGCAGGGCAAACCTTAAATTCATCACTTGTGAGAAATAGTTTACATATACTTTTCGCCATGTTGCTTTTTGCCGGCCTCAGTGCATCGGCGGCCTATCGCAGCGTGGCTGTGGAGCGCCGCGACGGCTCCAAGTTATTCGTCAATATTGGCGATGGTATGACGGCCGGTGTAGATGGCGGCATGCTTGTTTTTTCGTGTGACAAAGGCCGGGTGTCGATACCTTGCGACGAGGTGTGGCACTGGACGTTCTCGGCAGAAGTCGGCGATGATGCCGTGTGGTCGGGTGTAAGTGATGTTGCCGACGGCGGTGCCGTCCTTGTGCGCGAGGGGGGTAACCTGGTGTTGCGCAACCTTGCCAAGTGCGAGCGTGTGGCTGTCACGGCTGCCGACGGTGCAGCCGTCCTTTCGGGCGTTGCTGCCGATGGTGTGTTTACTGTGCCGTCTGAAACACTCTCTGCCGGTGTCTATATTGTTTCATATGGCAGTCATGCTGTCAAAATCTTGCTTGGCCGATGAAAAAGTTACTAAGCCTCGCGACAGCCCTGCTGGCTGTCTGCCCGCTTATGGCTCAGGGAAACGAGCAAATACACGTATTCCGCAACGATGGTAAGTTTGCCACACATCGATCGGCCTATATTAGCGGCATGAAGTTTGCAAACGATAAAATGACCGTTACCACTGCCGACGGCAAGGACCACGTATATCCTATGTCGGCTGTCGACAGTTGCGTGGTGCGCACCACCGGCATCCCCGACATATATGTGAACCTTATTGATTATCCGGAATGGACTGAGCTACAGGGCGCTAAGGACGATGTTCGCGCTGCGACACTGTATATGAACGGCAATGGCATGTACGATGATCTCGAAGAGCAGACGGTAGAATTCCGTGGGCGCGGCAACTCGACTTGGAAAATGGACAAAAAGCCCTATCGGTTTAAGATGGCCAAGAAGAAATCGGTTTGTGGCTTGCCCAAAGCAAAGACATTCGCTCTGCTGGCAAATAATATCGACTGCACTCTGATGCGCAACAGCATAGCCATGTGGATTGCTAACTATCTCGAAATACCGTATTCTAATCATATGGTGCCGGTAAATGTGTATCTCAACGGCATTCACAAGGGCCAGTATGTGATGACTGAGAAAATCGGCATCGGTGGCGGCAGCGTCGATATCGACGAAACAACCGGCATGCTTTTCGAGCTCGACACCAACTACGACGAAGACTTTAAATTCCGCTATAATTGGGATGAAAAGACTGTTGCCAAGAGCATACCTGTGATGGTTAAGGACCCCGATTTGGCCGAACTTGCCGAAGACCCCGAGGTGCCGGGTATTACTGATGCTGCTGAGTATTTGGCCAAGTGGAAGGCCGATTTTGCTGTCATGGCCGATGCTGTGATAAAGCGTACGCCTTCCGAAAGCCTCTCGGATGTGCTCGATATCGATGCAGCAGCCAATTACTTCCTTGTGTTCTGTCTCACCGGCAATCATGAGATACATCACCCCAAAAGTGTATACATCCACAAGAAGTCGCTTGACCCCGCCGAGGTATACCATTTCGGACCGGTGTGGGATTTTGACTGGGCGTTCACGTTCAACGGCAAAGAGGGAGCGCCGGCAAACGAGCCTCTTATCGTAATAGACGGCAAGGCTTCGGGCTATACATTCTTTAAACACATAATGCAGAATAAAGAATTCCGGGCTGCTTTCAAAGCCAAGTTCGACGCCTTTGTCGAGGTCGGATATCCAAAACTCAAATCATTTATGGCTGAATATGCGACCCTTATCGAGCCATCGGCTAAAGAAAACGGCTTGTTGTGGCCAACGCGCCGCGACCAGGGCAGCCGCTACAATGTGGTTGGGTCTTTCGACTTCCGCACCAACCTTGCCACCCTCGAGAAATGGATCGACGCCCGCATAAAATACATGAAGTCCGACCCCAACTACGGCCTTTATAAATAACCCATACAGCGCCGACAGAAACCGTCGGCGCTGTGTGTATATTTGACGAAACAGGCTTTAAGTATATGTTTGTCAATTCTATATTTAATCGATAAAGATGAGCTATAAAAATATGAGAATCACTTTAAATATAGTTATCTGTACATTTATAGTTTATATTTGCACATCTTACACAGCCATGGCTTCAAGTTTGAAAACTGCTGATAGCCCAAATTGGCCTGATAGTGTGGAGTCTGTTTCAATAGAAGTTCAGGCAATTCCGTTAGTTCGTTTTGTTGTCTCGCCAAATCGAATAAATATGAGTATTAATAATGGTAAACAAATGCCATTGCAAGACTCGGTCATTCGAACTTTTATACTTAACCGGTATCTAAATAGCAATAATAGCAATTTAGATAATGTAAATAATCATGATAAGTATTATGTCAAAGACGCACCCAAGATAATCATTTCTCTTATTAGTAAGGGACATAGTCTAAAAAAGTACCATTTCAAACCTGCTATACATGATTTGGAAGATTCGATATGCAACAATTTGGAATGCGATTTTTCTTCGATAATCAGCTCTTATACTTATATGTCATCATTGTACTTCGATAGTATTAAGGATAACAAAAAGAGTCTGTCTAAAACTGAAGAGTTGTTTAATGGTGCAGACAGCGTAATTGTTAGCTTTTTTGAAGAAAATGAGAATATATATAGCTTTCATCTAAAACAGGTTGGCTCGTACATGTCAAGCAATGACTCTATAGGTTTCTCAATGCAGATTAGTGATATCTTGCCAGGCTTTGTAACAGTTAACTATTCAACCATCAGAAATCCATTTATCCAAAGTATAACTGATTTACATAATAATCAGCAATTTGGCAACATAACAAATACCATGTCTGTCAATATAAGGACTTATAAAAACGGTCGCTTAATACGCAGTGATAAATATTATAAACCAGGTGTTATAGGGCAAAAAAGAATTCGCTACGATATGTCTTATTTCGATTTTATAAGTATTCTTAAAGATTTGGTAAATATCTATGAATTAAATAAAAAGTATCAACGAGATATGGACCGGTTAGGATAGGGAAGAATATCAAATTCTTTACCATTTCGAACTGCCCGAGTTGATAGTAACCCCAAACAATGAAGTTGAATCAAACCAAACAAAAACTACATGAAAGGACTTGTATATTTTATAGCCATTCTGGGCCTATTTTTGATAGGCTGCAAACATGTTGGAGAAGATGATCGTACAAGAAGTAATTTATCGACTCCCCAAATAGATACTGTGACTATTATAGAACCGTCTCAGGTCGTAGCAGAAAGTACTCATGCGTCATCCAACGATACAAGTAAAATGCGGAGAGCAGTCATGAAATGGAAATATTTCTATTCTTACACAGATAGTGCCTGGAGGATGTTGTACGAGGCGCAAGATAAAATGAGTGATAGCCTTGCCAGAGGTTTTCGCCATTTATCCTTGTCAGTTTCTGATTTTCAAGATTCAATTATAGATAAAAATATACTATCAGTATCAAGAACCGATAGTTTTGATATTCAACAATACCAATTTATAATAGGCTTCTATTTATTTAGAAACGGTGATCAATTTGCTAATGAAAGATTGGGGAGTTCGTTAGAGTTGCATTTTTTAAATAACATCGAGGACTACAACAAACTGGTCAAGCTTATCAAAGATAATTTTCAATCAGAATATTCAAGCCTTATGTATAATATATCGGAAAGTGTCTTTATGGGCTGGACCGAAAATGAATTTGATAACTTACTTGCACAAGGTGTTGACCTGAATGATTTCCAATCAGAAAAAGATAATCTTTACACTCTCTTCAAAATCAACCATGCTTTTATAACTGACGAGCTTGAAGCTGCCGACATAGATATTCTCGACAAATACTGAAATCAAGACTTTGCAAACCTAATATGAACATATACCTTTAGTGGAGGGCATGCCCAACCTGGAAGAGGTGTGCAGCCGATTTTGTTCTCGTAAATAAGTTTTTTCATTGTTATGCAATAAGTTATTTTGCATATTTGGCAATTATTATTAACTTTGGGAGTCGCTAAAGCATTGGTATGACGTTGGGCGGTTACAAAGGCTTTAATGCGTTATGAGATGCCGATAAGCGTTTAGCCATCGTGGATTTTAGTGGCATGGATTATTCTCATCTCAAGATATACTGTACCCTATTCAATTTTGCGCAAATAAAATGAAAAAGTTGATTGTTTTTATATCTATCGCAATATTGTTCAGAACCTTTGGGGTAAGTGCGTTACCAATCGACGGTCTGTATCTAAACGACACAACAGGCATGCTTATAAAGGTGCAAAAGGACACTTTGCAAATCTATAATCTCTTTCTTGGCTATACAGAGTCGTGGGACGATGCATGGGCTAATCCTCAAGCCAAATGCATCATGAAGAGTGTCGGACAAGATATTGCTTCAATCAATTCGATACATCCAAATTTCTTAGATACGATGTTTGAAGATATCGTTATAAACATTGAAAACGATGATACAGACCAATTTGGTGATAGTACCGAGATTATATTTCGTTTTCCTTCATTAGATTACACTGAGGTTGATATTGAGGTGTTTATGTATTGGGGCGAAGAGTTAAAATCAAGAACAGAATTCGGTCAATGTAAATTTAAAGAGAAAAGGGCCGAAGAACATTTCGATTTCACAATTTCCCCTGTGGGTTATATTCCGTTCGGTAATTATAATCAATATCTCGGTGCGTTATATAAACGATATAGGAGAAAGATTAAAACCGATTATAAGACGAAAATGATTACAATCGAAATACCCAACGTAGATGATTATACTTTCACTCAGTATGTTGTTGAAGACGGATTCATTAGCTATACCGCCAATGATATTAAATGGCGAGATTTAGTATTTGTAAGGCTTACAGACAGGCAAATACCGGAGTTTACTTTTGCATATGAAGTATGGTGGGCTAATCATTTAATGATGCACAATAGATTTAACTGGGTCACGGTTCCGTACTATAACATCAATACTCCATAAATCCACAGAATATCCACAAGGCTACGCTAAACAGAGTCGAATCGGAAATTCATAAGCGAGTTTGACAGTAAACAAAGAATAAAATAAAGACAAGGAAGATGAAAAAAATATTGTTGTTTATTTTTGTTTTGGCTTTAATTGCTGCGTGTACACAAGTTCAAGGTGGCAATTCAGAGGCCAAACCTGGATCTGAAGAGGATTCTGTGTCTGCGGTTGAATATAGTGAACGTTCGGAACAGGCTTCGTATGTGCCAAAGTATAAGAACGTAAAGGAGGCATTGGATGCTTGTGGCGTAGATAGCTTTTGGGTAAATTATTTCCCGATTACAATACATGTCAATAGCAAAGAATGTTATATATGGCCTCCAATAGGTGAAACTACTTTTGCGATTAACTCTTTCCCGTTTGTTGAATATTTAGTTGAGAATCAAACTAAAAATCCGCCTTTTGTCACAAAAAAAGATTTAGGAGAGATAATCATATTTGTCGACGGCGGTGAAATATGGATTACAACATTTGCTAAAGGCAAACAGAATATTACTAAAATTATGTATGCAGATACTTTGGAAAATTATGCTCAAACATTTTCGCCCAATTTCGAAAAGTTTTATAAACTATTGAATACCTACAAAAACAACTATGAAATCCAACGTAAATATTACGAGGAGAATCATAAGTTTATTGGTGAATAGGTTTTTAACTGGCTGTTTCTAATCGTAGAGCCGGGTGGTTGATTCTACGTCATATTTTCCGAGGTTCTCTTATCATAGATGCGCAAGAATTAGAAGGAATAGTAGTATTGGGTAAAAGTAAAAAACGATGAGAAAAATTTTTGCATTTATAGTCATTACCTTTACAGCTACGGCTGTATTTAGTTATGCATGTCCACGCCAGGATGTGCAGAATGATAAGAGCCATGAGATTATGTACTTTTATCAGTTGGGTAGACTAAACGACTCAAGAGATAGTTTGGAAATACATTACACAAGTATAGGCGATACTATCGACACTCTATTCCGATTGCCCATTTATAGGTTTACAAAGGATGGGGACTCCTCCCTTTATCAGCGATTATTTGACAGTATGCTTTTGTATGATTCATACTCGTCAATGACATTGCGCAAAAAAGGAAAAGACAATAGCGTGTTCCTTGGTGTGGAATTTGGTAATGACACTACATGTCAGAGTTTTAAAGGAGTCTATCTGACTGATGTGAAGAACAAACCTATGATTATACGAGAGGTTGAAGATTCTCTGCTGGCAAAGTTGGAACTTGAAAGAAGCAATGATTCCATAGTGGTGAATGTGCATTGTGGAAGATACCCTTTTTGGGAAGATGAATACCCGGAATTATACGTATATTTAAGGTTTATGGAACAAAACAGTTGTAGTCTAATCGGCCCATATAATCGAGGGTGGCATGTATTGTTTGAAGAACAAGATACTACACTGCGTAAACACTTCAAATGGATACTTGAATATAAAAAATAATAGCGAACAAGCTGTGAATTGTACTCAAAACACGAAAGAGAGGAAGTATAACAAAGAATTCGCTGATTTGACGGAAAATTTGCGAAATAAATCTTCGGTAAATTTGTGCAGGTAAAATGTTTTTTGTAATTTTGCCGCGCTAAACTATAATCGACAACAAAAAATATAACAATATAATATGATCATCGTACAAGTAAAAGAAGGCGAGCTCATCGAACGAGCTCTCAAAAAATTTAAACGTAAATTTGAGAAAACCGGTATTGTAAAAGAACTCCGCCGTCGTCAGGCATTCCAGAAACCTTCGGTAACCAACCGCAAGAAAATGATGAAAGCTGTTTACGTACAGCAGCTTCGTGCCGTAGAAGATTAATACTCGCCTCCGACTTACTATCAGAAAGAATTGCTCAATCCGGGCTTTGTCCGGGTTGAGTATTTTCGTGTATTAACCTATAATTGGTCGCTAATTGCGATTTTTTTCGGCCAATACATTTGGTAAATCCAAAATAAGTGCTTAAATTCGTGGCATACACCGAGGCTTTATATCTCGGTTGTGCCACGTTTTTTATGCTATATCACGCATTTTTCAACTATCTATCAGCCGAAGTCAATAAATCGTCGGCAACGGTGAGGGCCTATCGTTCTGACCTCGACGCTTTCCGCCATTTTTTAGGTGCGGAGTTGGGCAAGAGCGACGATCCGCGCGAGGTGACGCTTGCCGATATGCGACTGTGGATAAGCCAGGGGGCACAACAGGGACTCAAGTCTACGACCCTTGCCCGCCGAGAGTCGTCGCTGAGAGCTTTTTTTCACTTCTTGCAGCGGCGTTATGGCATAGAGGTAGATCCTACCGACAATCTCCGTGGCCCAAAGCTCGAAAAGGTACTTCCGTCGTTTGTACCTCGCGACGAGATTGAAGCTATTATCGACGGCTTCGGGTCCGATGTCGACAACGAAGATTTCGAAACCGTACGCAACGATCTGATAGTGACCATGCTTTATACTACCGGCATGCGTGCCGCCGAGCTGGTAGGCCTGAAAGATGTTGCAGTAGATACCCGGGCGGGCGAACTAAAAGTACTCGGTAAGCGTAATAAAGAAAGAATAATCCCATTTGGAGACGAATTAAGAGCAATGATTACCCACTACCGACAGATACGCGACAAGGTGGTTCCCGATTGTAGTTCGGGTGCGTTTTTTGTGCGTGTCGGCGGAGAGGCAATCTATTACGGACTGGTGTACAAGGCCGTCCGCTCAGCGCTCGATGAAGCCAATGTGAAGTCGTCGCGCCGTTCGCCCCATACCTTGCGCCATTCCTTTGCAACCTATATGCTCAATAATGGCGCCGACCTTGCTGCTGTGCAGAAACTCCTGGGTCATGCCTCGCTTGCTACCACGCAGCGGTACACCCACCTTTCATATAGAGAACTCAAAAAGAATTATCAACTCGCACATCCACGTGCATTAAAAAAGGAATGATTATGGAAGTAAGAATCCAAGCCATCCACTTTGAAATCGCTGACCGCCTCACCGACTTTATAAACCGTAAAGCCGACCGTCTTGCTCGCCGTTATCCCGACCTGGTCGTATTCGAGGCAAATCTCAAAGTCGTAAAACCCGAAACAGCCATGAATAAAGAGGTTGTGCTCAATATCGCAGCGCCCGGCCACGACGACGTAGTGGCTACCAAGGTGGCAAATACTTTCGAAGAAGCCGTAGACCTGGCTATCGAAGCTGCAGAGCGCCAACTCGAAAAACTGAAAGAAAAAAAGTAAACACACCATAACAGACATACTTTCGTCAGGGTTACTTTTCATTAGTAGCCCTGATGATTTCTGCGTATTATAGAATATGAAATTTTTAGCGTTTGCGGCCGCACTCCTGATTGCAGGTGTCGCTTCGGCCGAACAATACAAGGTTATAACTCCCCTGAGCAAAGACGACGACGGGGCAATGGCCTTCTTGATGAACTATGATACCGGCGAGAGGGTAGACAGTGTTCTCGTTGCCGACGGTGTCGCCACATTCCAGGGCCAGGTCGACGAGCCATTCCTTGCCATTGTAACGGTCGACCGAAATGCACAGCCAATGTTTATTCTCGAGCCCGGTACGATTTCGTTCAATGCAACCGAGGGTGCGTTTGGAACCATGCTCAACGACGAACTGCGCAACCTTAACCGCAAAATATCAGAGATAAAAGGACAGTACAAGACTGCCGACCCCGACACGCAGCAGCGGCTGATAGCGAACTTCGAAGCCATGCTCGACAGTACCATGAACGCCAACAGCGACAACCCCATTGGCTATTACATCTTTATAAACGGAAGTGCCCCGCAGGCATCGGCTGCCGATTTGCGTGAAATGTTCAAAAAATATCCTGAATTTGCCAAAGGCGCGAGGGCAAAACGCATGCTTGCTACCGCCGAGAAAAGCGAAGCTACCCGCCCAGGCAAGAAATATGTGGATTTTGCAGTTACATACAATGGCAAGACCGAGCGTCTGAGCGACTATGTGAAGCCCGGCAAATATACCCTTGTCGATTTCTGGGCGAGCTGGTGCGGACCGTGTATGCGCCAGGCGGCTGTGCTCAAGGACCTCTATGCCAAGTACCACGACAAGGGTCTCGACATAGTAGGTGTGGCTGTATGGGACCAGCCCGAGAATACTCTTGCAGCTATCAAATCGCACGGTCTCGTATGGCCCAATATCCTCGATGCCCAGACTATACCGACCGACCTCTACGGCATATCAGGCATACCGTGCATCATACTTATCGGCCCTGACGGCACAATACTCAGCCGCGACAAACAAGGCGAAGAGCTTGTGGCCGATGTAGAGAAATACATAAAATAGACACCACCGCATCCCCGCATACGGCCTTTGCCCATTGCGGGGACTGCTGTTTATTTTGAAGCCATAATATGCGGGTTGGTGTATTGTGGTGCTGACAATGTTACATAGGTGTTACAATTGTAGAAAGTATGTAAAATATTTAATAATTGTCAAACAATATTCCGAGTTGTCAGTTAATAATTCAGACCGGTTTCCTATCCGGCGCTATATTTAACCGAACCAATAAAGACCACAAGCCACATGATTACCCGGAAAGTTATTCAGACATTATATAAGAAGTATCGCAAATTGCCCGAAAGTCCCGACTGTCTCGATATGCCCCTGTTGTTTGAAAACGCATTGCAGCATAATATAAATATAGATATGGATGGCCCGGTCGATTCGTTGGTAATAGGAAGTATAAGCCCGGATTCGCCATTTCACCGTGTGCCACTCGAAAGGATACATGCCATTGTGCCTTTTGAAGAATGGGTAGCGATAGTATTACACTCGTCGATATTATTCCTGAATCGTAAAAGCTCGAAAGTCAGCATACATGTACGCACAGAGTCCCCTTCGATATGGTCGAGGTTAGCAAATTTCCTCAGACGGGACTGAATAGACTGCCACCGCGTCGGACACTCAGAATCTGACAAAGTGGCAGTCAACTTTTTTGGCACGTGATTTGTTTTATTGGTAGTGACAACAAACGAAATATTAACATAAAAATATATAAACACATACCACTATGGGAAAAATTATTGGCATCGACCTTGGAACAACCAATTCCTGTGTCGCAGTTCTCGAAGGTAACACTCCTGAAGTAGTACCTAACAGCGAGGGCCATCGTACTACCCCCTCTATCGTAGCATTTGTTGACGGCGGCGAGCGCAAAGTCGGCGACCCCGCAAAGCGCCAGGCCGTGACAAACCCTACCCGCACTATATACTCGATCAAACGTTTTATGGGCGAAACCTATGACCAGGTACAGAACGAAATCGCCCGTGTACCATATAAAGTTGTTCGCGGCGCAAACAACACCCCGCGTATCGACATCGACGGTCGTGAATACTCACCCCAAGAAATCTCGGCAATGATTCTCCAGAAGATGAAGAAAACTGCCGAAGACTACCTTGGCCAGGAAGTAACCGAAGCCGTGATCACCGTGCCTGCATACTTCAACGACGCCCAGCGTCAGGCTACCAAGGAAGCAGGCGAGATTGCCGGTCTCAACGTTCGCCGTATCGTAAACGAACCTACCGCAGCAGCCCTTGCCTACGGCCTCGACAAATCTGACAAAGATATGAAGATTGCCGTATTCGACCTTGGTGGCGGTACATTCGATATCTCGATTCTCGAACTCGGCGACGGCGTATTCGAAGTAAAATCTACCAACGGTGATACCCACCTTGGCGGTGATGACTTCGACCACGTGATTATCGACTATATGGCCGACTCATTCCTCGAAAAAGAAGGTATCGACCTGCGTAAAGACGCTATGGCCCTCCAGCGCCTCAAAGACGCAGCCGAAAAGGCCAAAATCGAACTTTCGAGCGCAACATCAACCGAAATCAACCTGCCCTATATCACAGCCCAAAATGGCGAGCCCAAGCACCTGCAGATGACACTTACACGTGCCAAATTCGAGCAGCTTGCCGACAAGCTCATCCACGCCACTCTCAAGCCTTGTGAAGACGCACTCCGCGATGCCGGCCTGAAGGCTTCGGATATCGACGAAGTAATCCTCGTAGGTGGTTCTACCCGTATCCCCGCTATCCAGGAGCAGGTACAGAAATTCTTCGGCAAAGCACCCTCTAAGGGCGTTAACCCCGACGAAGTTGTAGCCATTGGCGCAGCTATCCAGGGCGGCGTACTCTCAGGTGATGTGAAAGACGTACTCCTTCTCGACGTTGTACCTCTGAGCGTAGGTATCGAAACCCTTGGCGGCGTGATGACAAAGCTCATCGAAGCCAACACCACAATCCCTACCCGTAAGAGCGAAACATTCTCTACCGCAGCCGACAACCAGCCTTCGGTAGAAATCAACGTCCTCCAGGGTGAGCGTCCTATGGCCAAAGACGACAAACTCCTTGGCAAATTTCACCTCGACGGAATCGCACCCGCACCCCGCGGCATACCTCAGATCGAAGTGACATTCGAAATCGATGCAAACGGCATCCTCAACGTATCTGCAAAAGATAAAGCTACAGGCAAGGAGCAGAGCATCCGTATCGAAGCATCAAGCGGTCTTACCGATGCCGAAATCAAACGAATGAAAGACGAAGCCGCTGCCAATGCCGAGGCCGATGCACGCGAAAAAGAACGTGCCGACAAACTCAACCAGGCCGACGCCGTAGTCTTCCAGACCGAGAAACAGCTCAACGAGTTCGGCGACAAGATTCCTGCCGACAAACGCTCAGCTATCGAGGCTGCCGTTGCCAAACTGAAAGAGGCTCACAAAAACGCAGACCTCGCAGGTATCGACGCCGCAATCAAGGAAATCGAGACAACCTTCGGTGCCGTACAGCAGGACATTCTCAACGCTCAGGCACAGGCTCAGCAGGCCCAGCAGCAAGCCGGCGCCAACCCCGGTGCTAAAGGCGGCAACCCCGACGACCAAGTAACCGACGTAGACTTCGAGGAAGTGAAGTAAGACATCTAAACGTCAATAGACGGATATAACAAAATGGAGTGTAGTCCAAAAGGTTACACTCCATTTCTTTTTTGTATTTTTGGCGAAATAGATGTAATGCGGTTTTATATACAATAGGTGGGGAGAAAATAGGTAAAAGTAGAGAGATAATAGGAGGTTCAGATTCGTAAAGCTCCGCGAAGGATAGCCGGGTCGAGCATTCGACGTGGTATAACCTTGATAAGAGCCGACACAACGCTGTTGAGCATACGTTCTCTCACGTAATCATGTCGTATGTATATCGATACACGCCTCATGCTCAGGCAGTCGCCCGAAAGAGGGCTTACATTTTGTCGCTGCTTCTCGCTTAGCATTTCCAGGTGCATTTCGGGAATAATGGTGAAGCCGCCGTTTTCGTCGACCACCCTTACGAGGGTCTCAATGTTCCCGGCTTCGTAGACCCGTCGACCTGTCTCTCGAGCCTTGCAAAAGCTGAAAGCGCTTTCGCGCAGGCATTGCACTTCCTTCATCACCCACATGCTTTCATGACTCAGTTGCTCGGGGGTGAATTCGGGTATACGGAGCCTACACCCTTTCGAAAGATATACCCAGAAATGCTCCTCGTAGAGCGGAATTTCCAATATTTCGCCGCTTCCGTGTCCCGACGTAGCCACAGCGATATCGATAGCTCCTTTTTTCAGGGCTTCAAGCATGCCTTCGAGACGCATTTCCTCAACTGTAAGCCCTACTTGCGGAAAATCAGCGCCATAGACCCGAATGAAACCCGGCAGCAGGTATGGAGCGATGCTCGATCCTACGGCAATGTGCATAGCACCTGACAGGCCGGTGCGTGTATCTGCCACTATCTCACTTATTCTCGAAGCTTCCTGCACTGTTTTTACTGCCTGCATTATGATTTTTTCACCGGTCGATGTCGGCTCTACATTTCGGCTGTTTCGGTCGAATATTCTCACGTCGAGCTCTTCCTCTAATTTGGCAATCATTTTGCTAAGAGTAGGTTGAGTGACTTCGCAGTACTCTGCGGCCTTGGCGAAACTACGGAACCGGTCGACTGCTATTATATACTGAAGCTGGAGTAGGGTCATATCGATAGATTTTATCTATGCAAAGATAGTAAAAATCTGTTGTATGTCTATTGATAAGGGCTTAATTTTGCCAAAGAATGATAAACACGCAAGTTATATGAAACACATCATCATAGGAGGTGTGGCCGGAGGTGCCACTGCCGCCGCCCGCATCCGCAGAATAGCAGAAACCGACGAAATCATCCTCTTTGAGAAAGGGGCTTATATATCATATGCCAATTGCGGACTGCCATATTATATAGGTGGTACGATTGCCGATCGCGACAAATTGTTTGTGCAGACTCCCGAGGCATTTGCACGCCGCTTCGCGATTGACGTAAGGGTAAATTCGGAAGTTACTGCCATACACCCCGACCGCAGGATTGTGGAAGTGAAGGGTGCTGACAGAGCTGTATATGAGGAGAGCTACGACCGCCTGCTGCTGTCGCCCGGTGCATCACCATTCGTACCTGATTTACCGGGAATCGGTATGCCGGGGATATTCACGCTGCGCAATGTCGCCGATACTGATGCTGTGAAAGCCTACATGTCGAATCATGACGTGCGTCGCGCAGTGGTCGTTGGTGGCGGATTCATCGGCCTTGAAATGGCCGAGAATCTCCATGATGCAGGTGCTGATGTGGCGGTAGTTGAAATGGCCGACCAGGTTATGGCGCCAATTGACTATTCAATGGCTGCGATTGTGCATCAGCATTTATTGCAAAAAGGTGTTTCGCTTCACCTGAGCACTGCTGTAACATCGTTCGAAAGCAAGGATTCTGCAATCGAAGTGGTGCTTGGAAATTGCGAAAAACTTACCGCCGATATAGTGATACTCTCGATCGGTGTCCGTCCGGTCAATAATCTTGCTGTAAAGGCCGGGCTGGCCGTTGGTCAACGAGGGGGTATCAAAGTCGATGAATACCTTCGTACATCCGAGCCGGATATTTATGCCGTGGGAGATGCAATCGAGTTTCCTCATCCGGTCGACGGCAAGCCTTGGATGAACTATCTTGCCGGACCTGCCAACCGCCAGGCGCGCATCGTGGCCGACAATATGGTGAAAGGCGATTGTGAGCGATATGAAGGCGCTATAGGTACGTCTGTTGCCAAGGTCTTTGACCTCACTGTCGCTGCTACCGGAATGGCTGCCAAGCGTTTGCGCCGGGAAAATACACCTTATCTCACCGCGACTATCCACCCCAACTCCCATGCCGGATACTACCCCGGGGCTACCCCGATGACTATAAAAGTGGTATTTGCCCCCGAAACAGGGCGTTTGCTTGGTGCGCAAATCGTGGGTTACGACGGCGTAGACAAGCGCATCGATCAGTTCGCCCGTGCTATCAAGGCCGGAGGAGACTTAGTATCGCTTATGCGTACCGAACACGCCTATGCTCCGCCATATTCGTCGGCTAAAGATCCGGTTGCATTAGCAGGATACGTAGCCGGTAATATACTGAGTGGCAAGATGAAGCCAATCTATTGGCGCGAACTTAAAGAATTGGACCGCAGCGTTGTCACAATTGTAGATGTGCGTACTCCCGAGGAATTTGCCACCGGAGCTATCGAAGGAGCAATCAACATACCCCTCGACGATATGAGGCAGATGATTGGCCGCATACCGACCGATAAGCCGATAGTACTATATTGCGGCGTAGGCTTGCGCGGTTATCTCGCATCGTGCATACTCAGCCAGCGAGGATTTGATGATGTGCGCAACCTTGTGGGTGGTCTCAAAACCTACCGGGCAGCAACCGCCGAGGTCGGTAAGCCGGAGATGCGCAAGACTTCGCCGGCACGAAGCACCGAAGTATCTCCGTCGCAAGTAGTACGTATCGATGCTTGCGGCCTGTCGTGCCCCGGCCCGATAATGAAACTGAAGCAGGCCGTCGATAGCGCCTCTGCCGGTACTGTAATCAATATCGAGGCTACCGACCCCGGCTTCGCTCGCGATGCGCAGGCTTGGTGCGAGTCGACCGGCAATACATTTGTAGCTCATGATTCATCGCGAGGCATCCATACCGTAACGATAGAGAAAGGCAGCGCCCGGCCACAAGCTTCGTCAATGCCCGGAGGAAAGGCCAAATCTTTCATTCTCTTTAGCGATGACCTCGACAAAGCTCTCGCAACATTCGTATTGGCCAACGGTGCTGCTGCTGCTACGGGCGAGAAAGTGACTATCTTTTTCACCTTCTGGGGATTAAATGCGATAAAGAAGGAGCACAAACCGAAGACTAAAAAAGATATTTTCGGTCGCATGTTCGGCATGATGCTGCCGAAGGACTCGCGCCGCCTCGCACTCTCGAAGATGAACATGTTCGGCCTCGGACCCAAGATGATGCGCTATATTATGAAGCGCAAAAATATAGAGTCGCTCGAAACCTTGCGCGACATGGCCATAGCCAGCGGTGTGGAGTTTATAGCATGCCAGATGTCGATGGATGTAATGGGCATATCGAAAGAAGACCTGCTCGACAACGTAAGCATTGGCGGCGTAGCCACATACATGAACCGCGCCGAAAACGCCAACGTCAACCTATTTATCTAAGCCCCCAATCCAGGCATCGAGCTTCGTCGGGGCCGGGCAGCAAAAAATAGCCGACCTACACCCTCTGGTGTCAGGACGGCTATTCTTCTTTTGTCTAAATGACAAATAACCTATAAGGCTAAATTTAACAATTATGTATATTTATAACCATTTAAGATTCTAAATTGTTCGACTTTGCGGGTATATATTCAAACTCACAAGGGTTATCAGGCAAGGTGGAGTATTTCCATGAATCGGCGCACGGTGGCTTCGTCGCCGGTGTATTTGCCTTGGTCCTCGCTAAGTTTGCAGGTCTGAAAATAGAACGGCCACGACTCGGTGATTTTTACTTCGAGTAGCTTTATCACTATATTCAGGGGCTTTATGCCGGGGAAATCGTTGGTGAAATGTGTGCCGATACCGAACGACGGCAAGCACTTGCCCGCAGCGTAGTTTTGTATCTCTATGGCTCGGTCAACATCGAGGCTGTTGCTGAATACTATCTGCTTAGTGCTCGGGTCGATATTGAGAGAACGGTATTTTTCGATTATCAAGTCAAGTTCTTTGTAGTTGTCGCCACTGTCTACCCTGAGGCCTTTGAACATATTGGCATAGTCTTCCGAGAAATTGAGGCTGAAAATCTGCCAGCCATAAGTATCGTATAAGAAAGTGCCGAGAGCCCCGCGGAATGTTTTTGCCCATGTTTCCATCGTCAGGTGGTTTGCCATTTGCGGCCCATACATGCCTGCGATAGCGCATATCAGTTCGTGCGCCATGGTTCCTATTGGTGTTAGGTCGTACTTCATGGCGAAGTACACATTGCTTGTGCCTCTGAATTTACCCGACCCTTTGACTGACTCTTGGCAGTCTTTCATCGCCCTGATAGCGGTGTCCTGAGCCATAAATGAAGCACGGCGACGAGTGCCCATGTCGCTGTATACGCAACCGGCACTTATCATCCGCTCGGCTTTTTCCCAAGACTTCTGATAGTATGCGTCGTAATCGAGTTTGCCGTCCTGTCCGGTAATGATGTAGTAGAGTTCTGATATAATCGCGAGGACTTTTACTTCGAGTAATATGGTGTTGGCCCAGTAGCCTGAGAATTCCACGCTCAGGTGGCCTTCGGCATCCTGGGAGACATTGACCCAGCGTCTGTCGTAGCGAAAACCTTTGAGGTAACTGTAGAACCACGCGGGGATGTATGGACAACGACGTTTCATGAATTCTATTTCGGCATCGCTTATCACCAGGTTTTCGAGCATGGCAATCTGTTCGCGCAAAGCCTCGGCAAACCCTATAGGGTATACGGTGTTGTTGCGGTCGTTGAATCGATATTTTACCTGTGTTCGAGGAAAATTGTCGATTACGGCGCAGCACATGGTGAATTTATATAGGTCGTCGTCGGTGAAGTGCTTTATTATCTGTCGCATGATAGGTCGTAGTTAGAAATTAAAGAATCGAGAGTCTTGCCGCCGTCGATCGATGCCGTGTAGCGGGTAAGGACGTTGAAAATCTTTTTGCCGAATATTGTGATGCCGTCGCGAATTGTGGCGGCGACACATACATCACCGGCAAGACCGCAGATGTCTATTCTGTCGATATTGTCAAGGCCAACCAGGACTATCATTCGCTTTGTGGCATCAGGGTTGCTGAATATCGAGTATTCTTCTTTGTCGTCTTGCTGGCCTTTGTGCAGATAAGTCACCTTGTTGCCGCAGTCTATAAGTGCCGACATCAGGGTAGGGTGTGTGGCGGCTCCTACCGAATCGTGTATGCAGTGACGAGGCCATTGGCCGCCGTTTTCGATAAAGGAACAGTGCCCGAACGGATGCCTGTCGGCTGTAACGGCGATATGTGTGTAGAGTTCGTGCTTGTCGGCTACATACTGTGCAAGGCTATCCATGACGGCGGCAGCACCGGGTACGGGCAATGTGCCGTTGATGAAGTCTATCTGAGGGTCGATTATCAGCAATAGTTTTCTCATGAAGTTCAATCTGAGTAAGAGGGCTGCTTTGTGCAACCTGAATTATTATAAAAACAAGAAACTCTTGCCAATAGTTTGAAGTGGCAAGAGTTAGATGTTCGCCCGCAGGCCGGAGCATATACCGTTGATATGGTATATACAATGCCTACGGTCAAATAAATTTAAATGTACCACGGCCAAGTCAAAAGCAATCACTAAATTTGCATAAGCAAAACAAGACCTATCAACCGATGCACAACAGCCCACAGAAACTACTTGACCGAGCCGGGTTAAAGCCCACGCCCAACCGCATACTTGTGTTGAAAGCATTGCTTTCGACACACACGCCCATGAGCCTCATCGATCTTGAAACCGAGCTTCAGACCCTCGAACGTTCAAGCATACTCCGTGTGCTGACCTTGCTTCTCGACAACGAACTGATACATATAATGGAAGACGGCCGAGGGGTGTCGAAATACGAAGTTTGCCGATGCGAGCATCACAACTCAGTATCAGATATGCACGTGCATTTTTATTGCGAGCGATGCCGTCGGGTCTGTTGTTTCGAAGATATCGGCATACCAGTGATTGAAGTTCCGGCAGGATATACGGTCAAGAGTGTCAATTATATGCTAAAGGGCCTTTGCCCTGAATGCACAGCTATAGTAGAACAGAAGCAATAAGCAGGCCCTGCCGATGTGAATTTAACTTCTACATCGGCAGGGCCTGGTGTATGGGTAAGTTCTTAACTTACGAAACTTTGACTAATTATCAGAAGTTTACGTAGAATCCGAGCGAAAGGTTCCGGCTGTTTAGCAGCAGGCCGCCTTCTTCGGTATGTCCACCGGCCTTGGCTGCATTGTTTGCCCCCTTGTAACCTAAGAAGCCCACATGCGCTACTACGCTGAAGCGCTTGGTAAGGTTTACGGCAATACCGGGAGCGGCACCGATTTGCCAAGTGCAGGCAGTTTTGGAGTCATCTCCATATTTATAGTTAGTCCAGCCTGCGCCGATGCCCACGATACCGTCGACAAACAGGCTGATCAATCCATTGTCGCTGCGGAAATAAGTATAGCGTGCGTACGGGTCGAACTCGAAGATGTGGTTCGATATCCCCGAGCCGCACAGGTGGTTGTAGCTGTAGCCGATTGTGGCGCCGACAGCCCAGTTATCGTTGAGATTCATACCAATTTCAGGAAGTATTGCGAGGGAGTTGGTGGCAGAGCCGTCTTTATCCTGGTGCCAGAAACCGAGCGAACCGCCTGCATAATACTGGGCCGATGCGCAAAGGCTGCATACGGCCATAACTGCGATGAATAAGAACTTTTTCATAATGTGTTTTACAGTTTTAGATTTCGCACTTGCGAAAAGTGATTTGAATGATTACATGTTGGTAACACAAAAATAAACAAAAAGTTCATGAAGTAGTGAATTTTTATGAACTAAAGTGCTAAAAAAGTTGATATAAATCACTCGCAACTAATTTTTGCGAGTTGCCTACAAGCCCTTGGCTGACAGTATGTAACTGAAATATAGAGGATTCTTTGAGATACTCAAGTACTATGTGAGGTGTCCGGACTTTTATTTGCGCTTGTGGAAAAATATTGTTAATTTTGCCGATGCAAAGGTTCTCCGCTCCAACGGAGATTAATAGGGAATTGGGTGTAACTCCCAAGCAGTCACGCTGCTGTAAGTCTCATATAAACCTGCCGGTATAATGCCACTGGGTCAAGCCCCGGGAAGGCGCCGGATAGGCGGGACAAGCCAGAAGACCTGCCTTTGACGGTTTACCGACTATGAGCTTGCGTGTACAGGCCGGTGTCTGACAAGGCTTCTCATGCGAGGAAACCGCTGATTTTCTATCTGCGATTGACCGATGAGAATTAAGTTTTTAGCAATAGTTTTACTGTCGTTGACCGGCGCATTTTCGTTGGGCGCAGTCCCTGTAGACGATGCGCCCGAAGATACTGTGCACCTGCACAATGTGACGGTGACTACGCAGAGCTACCGCGACCTGATACCGGCGCAGACGCTTTCGGGTCGCGAACTCGAGACTTTGCGCAGTCATAGTGTTGCCGACGGCTTGCGCTATTTCTCGGGATTGCAGATCAAAGACTACGGCGGCGTAGGCGGTATAAAGACCGTGAATATCCGCTCTATGGGTACTAACCATATGGGTGTTTACTACAATGGCATAGAGCTTGGCAATGCCCAGAACGGCCAGGTAGACCTGGGAAAGTATTCGCTGCAGAATATAGAGTCGGTAGACATGTACAACGGTCAGCGGAGCGATATCTTCCAGACGGCACGTGAATTTGGTTCGGCAGGCTCGATTTACCTCAATTCACGTACACCTAAATTTAAACAGGGCAGTAAACTCAATCTCGAAGCCGGATTCCGTACTGGTTCATTCGACCTTATCAATCCCTACGTGCTTTTTGAATACAGCTTGGCGCCCAATACATCGCTGAGTATCAACTCGGAATGGGTGAAATCATCGGGCAAGTATAAATTTCGATATCGCCGTACAACTCCGTCGGGCGATCTTGCCTACGATACCACCGCCACTCGTCAGAACGGCGATATCAATGCTTTGCGCGTAGAGGCCGGGCTCAACGGTAAAATCAATGGCGGACGCTGGCGGGTAAACCTCTACCACTATAATTCCGAACGCGGAGTGCCCGGCGCGATTGTCAACAATGTGTGGCGTCGTGGCGAAAGACTGTGGGACCGCAATACTTTTGTGCAGACCTCTTTGCGCAAAAACGTGACACGTCTCTGGAGCTTCAGGCTGGCCGCGAAATACGCCTACGATTATACCCGCTATGTCAATAATGACGAAAAACAGATTAAGGTAGACAATACATATCGCCAGCAAGAGGTTTTCTTCTCGTTCTCCAACCGTTTCGACATCTTGCCCGGCTGGCAGGCATCGGCAGCAGCCGATGTGCAGTGGAGCGGCCTGTCGGACTATATAAGTGTGCATCGTACCACATCGTGGATGTCGGTGGCTACATCGTACAACGCCGGTGACTGGTTCAAGGCCCAGGCATCGCTGTTAGGCACCTTGGTTTTTGATGAAAAACGAGGCGGCGACGATGCCACGGATAAATTCCGAATGACTCCGGCGTTGTTTATCTCGGCAAAACCACTTTCGCAGGCTAACGTTGTACTTCGCGCATTTGCCAAACAGAGCTACCGCATGCCCACATTCAACGACCTCTATTATACCGATGTCGGCAATGCCTACCTGAAACCCGAAATGGCCTCGCAGTATAATATCGGCCTCACCTATGATGTCGCCCCTACGGCGCCGTGGTTTGCCTATTTCAAGGTAAGTGCCGACGCGTATTACAATTACGTGAAAGATAAAATCATTGCCTACCCCAAGGGTCAGCAGTTCCGCTGGACTATGCTCAACCTCGGCAAGGTCGATATCCGTGGCATCGATGCAAGCGTAATGGCTACGTTTGTGTTGCCAAGAAGGATAGGTCTCACTGTAAAGGGACAATATACATATCAGAAGGCAATCGATGTAACCAATCCGTCGGACAGTTATTACCGTCATCAGATACCTTATATTCCATGGCACAGTGCATCGGCTATAGCCATGCTCGATTGGCGTGGCTGGGGGCTGAACTACAGCTTTATATATACCGGCGAGCGCTATAACCAGCAGGAGAATATAAGATATAACTATGCCAAGCCCTGGTATACGAGCGACGTGTCGCTGCTTAAAACATTTACTATTAGTAAAAAGTGGCAACTTTCGGTATGTGCGGAGATAAACAATATCTTCTCGCAGGACTATGATGTCATTCTCAATTATCCAATGCCAAAGAGAAACTATAAACTCACGGTCAGCCTTAAAATCTGATTGTACTTAATAAAAATATTTTCTGCCCCCGCTTCTGTCGTACACTGCAGGTTTCTGTAGTGTCGACCGAAGCTTTTTTTTATCTAATACATATTGATACCGCGCCACCATTGCGTGCAACCATGTATCTGACGCTTCATTATAATTTTGCCAATTGACAGATAATGATTAATTTTGTAAATTGAAACGTAAAATAATAGAAACATGAGCGCAGAAGCACCAAAAGGCGGCTCTCGCCGCAATCTTTTCATCATATTGGGCACTGTATTGGCCGCAGTCGTGGTCGGTGCCTTGGTATTTACCACAGTCAGGGCTACCCGCCAGGCCGAGGCTGCCAGAGCTGAGCTCGAGCAGCAACAGCTCGATATGGCCCAGGCCGATCTCGAACGTGAGTATAAGGACCTTAACGACGAGTTCGCGCAGTTCGAAAATTCGCGTAAGTATATCACTGATGATTCTGTAAAGCGCGAACTCAACGATAAATACGAGGCCGCCAGGATACAGGTCGAGAAATTGCAGCAGGAGCTCAACAATCAAAAGCACAAAAGTGCCGCAGAGATAGCCAAGCTTCGCAGCGAGATTGACACCCTGAGAGCGCTATTGCGTCATTATGTAGAAGAGATTGACCGCCTCAACAAAGAAAACCAGGAACTGAGGTCGGAAAACCAGCAGGTAAAAGACGAAAACCGCCGTCTTTCGAATCAGGTTTCAGAGACTACGCGCCGCAACGAGGCTCTTAGCGAGAGGATGACACTTGCCGAAAAACTCAATGTGACAGGCCTTAGCTTGACGGCGTTGAACAAGAAAGGCAAGCGAGAGAAAAAAGTGACAAAGGCCGTACAGCTAATGGCTACTTTTACCATTCCACAGAACAACTCGACACCCGTAGGTGAAAAGACTATTTATATGCGCATTATCTCACCCTCGGGCCAACTTCTGGGCCCCGGCGGCACATTCCCCTTCGAGGGTGGTAATGTAGAGTATACCTCGCGCAAGATTATCGAATATGCCGGAGAGGAAATCGGTGGTGTGACAATATATTGGGATGTAAACACCCCGCTTATCGCCGGAGACTACACCGTAGAGCTTTTTGCCGACAATTTCAGATTGGTTTCGCGTCAGTTTAATCTTAAGTAATGACCATATTCCAGTACATCTACGACAGCATAAACGCTATCGAAATCAATACCGTAGGCTCGATATTCAAGCTGGTATTGAGCATGTTGCTCGGTGCGGTTGTGGGCTATGAGCGCAAGCGCAAGGGCCAGCCTGCCGGAGTTCGCACATTCTCGCTTATCGCCATGGGCGCGACTCTGGCAATGCTGCTGTCGATTTATGTACCACAGGAATATATGGGTCTGAAAAACGGCGACCCCGGCCGTATCGCGGCACAGGTGATTACCGGTATCGGCTTCCTTGGCGCCGGAGCTATCATACAGATGAAGGGCTCGGTACGAGGCCTCACCACTGCCGCCGGTATCTGGATGGTGTCTATTATCGGTATGGCTGTCGGCGTGGGCATGTATGGGCTGTCGGTTATCGCGTGCGCTTTGATTCTATTTATCCTTGTGCAGCTCGAGCGCATAGAGCACCGCGTGAGCCGGGGATCGGAATCTCGTATCATACGAATCAAGACTGCCGATATTCTGCATGATATAAGCGATTATAAGGAAGTGTTGCGACGCCATAAGATTCACCTTCAGAATTTTTATGTGGAGTATGATTTCGATTCAGTAGAGACGCGTCTCAATCTGATATGCCTCTTGCGCGAGACAACCGACTATATAGAACTATTCTCACAGTTCGAAAAGCTTCATCCTACCAAATCAATATCTTTGGCTAATCAGCTTAGCTTCTGAATATCATGAATGTAGAAGGACTTATAACCGACCTTGCCTTTATCCTCATTCTTGGCGCACTCGTTACGGTGCTGTTCAAGTGGATCAAGCAGCCGGTTGTCTTGGGCTATATCGTGGCCGGTTTCCTTGCAAGCCCGCATTTCGAGTATCTGCCTTCTGTAACTACCGAAGCCAACATCGACTTCTGGGCCCAGATAGGTATCGTAGTACTTTTGTTTTCGCTCGGTCTTGAGTTCAGTTTCAAGAAGTTGCTCAACTCAGGCGGCTCGGCCATAGTAACTGCCCTCATTATCATCACCGGCATGATGTGTGTCGGATTCGCAATGGGGCATGTGCTGCATTTCAACAATATCAACAGCCTTTTCCTTGGCGGTATGTTGTCGATGTCGTCGACAACTATTATCATCAAGGCATTTACCGATATGGGACTTAGGCAGCAGAAGTTTGCCTCGATAGTCCTTGCCGTGCTCATTGTAGAGGACCTCTTTGCCGTGTTGATGATGGTATTGCTGTCGTCGATAGCGCTCAATAATACCGTAGAAGGGTCTGAATTGCTTTTCAGCGTCGGCAAATTAGTGTTCTTCCTTGTCATATGGTTCCTTGTCGGCGTGTATATGTTGCCGTCGATGCTCAACGGCATACGCCGCTTCCTCAATAGCGAGACCCTCCTTGTTGTGTCGATGGGCCTGTGTCTCGGTATGGCAGTATTTTCGGTATACTGCGGTTTTTCGCTCGCCCTCGGCGCATTTGTAATGGGCTCTATACTGGCCGGAACATCATATGCCGAGCGTATCGAGCATGTGGTTACGCCTGTCAAAGACCTCTTTGGCTCGGTCTTCTTCATTTCGGTGGGTATGATGGTGCAGCCCGCGATATTGGTTCAATACTGGGGCCCGATTCTGTTGCTTTCATTGGTCGTCATTACCGGCATGATAACTTTCGGTACGGCCGGTATGCTGATTACAGGCCAGAGTCTCAAGGTAGCGATACAGTCGGGTTTCTCACTTACCCAGATTGGTGAATTTGCATTTATTATCGCCACACTCGGCATGTCGCTTGGTGTGCTCGATTCAACTATTTACCCCATAGTGGTGGCGGTTTCGGTAATAACCACTTTTACGACTCCGTATTTTATCAAGCTTTCGCTCCCGGCTTACAACTATGTGGAGCGGCATTTGCCCGAGCGCCTTCACTTCCTCATCGACAGATATCAGAAAGATGCCGACCGTAGTGATGCCGCCGGACGGCCTTGGGGTAGGGTAATTAAAAGATATCTGTGGCGTACTGTCCTTTATGCTACTGTTTTATTGGCGATATTGATACTGTCGCTCAATTATTTCACGCCATATCTCGAAGAATTTGCCGGAGAGTGGAGCCGTATGCTATCGCTTTCGCTTACACTTGTCGTCATGTCGCCGTTCTTGCTGGCACTAATGCTGCCGCTTGCTCCGGTCAAAGGCGAAGAAAATGATGCCTCGGGGCGAATACCGCGACTGGTGATGACTATATTCCGCTTCGCGATATCGCTCGGATTCGTAGTGGCCGTATTCGTCAGGATTTATTCGTCGAAAGTCGGCCTGGCCGTCGTGGTTTCTTTGCTTGTACTATTGGTGCTGTTCTTTTCCAAGCGATTACGCAAGAGCATGGCACGTATCGAGAATAAATTTATCGATAATCTCAACGAGCGCGAATTGCGTCGCAGCGGTAAGAAAAACGCTGTTGTTCACGACTTGCACCTTGCATATATGACCGTTGGCACCGACTGCGATTTTGTAGGCGAGCGGCTCATGGATTCGAATATCCGCCGTCGCTTCGGTGTCAATGTCGTAGGCATTCAGCGTACCACGCGGTATATACCCATACCCAATGGCCGTACGCGTATCTACCCCGGCGATGTGTTGTCGGTTATCGGTACCGACGAGCAAATAGCTGCCATGCTGCCGGTGGTCGAGGCACAGTTGCCTCCGGCCGATCAGGCTGTTGATCCTTCGCAGGTTAAACTTACAAATATACTACTTGGCTCCGACTCTCCCCTCATAGGCAAAACACCACAGTCAACATCGCTGCGCGATACATACAATGCACTCGTAGTGGCAGTAGACCGTGGCGACGAACATATCGACTCGCGTCCCGACCTCGTATTCCGGACCGGAGATATTGTATGGCTGTTCGGAAGACCTGCAGAAATTGCAAAACTCAAATGAGCTTCAGATATTGAATAATCTAAATTATAATACATATGCGCTATGACCAACGAGGCGTGTCTGCATCAAAAGAAGATGTACACAACGCCATCAAAAACATCGACAAAGGCCTTTTCCCGGGCGCGTTCTGCAAAATTGTGCCCGACTATCTTGGCGGCGATTCCGATTGGTGCAATATCATGCATGCCGACGGTGCCGGTACTAAATCGTCGCTGGCGTATGCCTATTGGCGAGAAACCGGCGATTTGTCGGTATGGAAAGGTATCGCACAGGATGCGTTGATTATGAACATCGACGACCTGCTGTGCGTCGGTGCAACCGACAATATACTGCTGTCGTCGACTATCGGTCGCAACAAAAGGCTTGTGCCGGGCGAGGTTATCGCGGCTATCATCAACGGCACTGAGGAACTGCTCGAAGAGCTGCGTAAATTCGGTGTCAATATATATTCTACCGGTGGCGAGACTGCCGATGTGGGCGACCTTGTTCGCACAATTATAGTCGACAGCACCGTTACTTGCCGTATGCGCCGTGCTGATGTAATCGACAATGCCAACATTCGCCCCGGCGATGTTATTGTAGGCCTTGCAAGCTACGGACAGGCTGCTTATGAAACCGAGTACAACGGCGGTATGGGCAGCAACGGCCTTACTTCGGCTCGTCACGATGTATTCTGCAAAGCAGTTGCCGAGAAATTCCCCGAGACTTACGACAACGCGATACCTCAGGAACTCGTATACTGCGGCACTTGCGGACTTACCGATGCCGTAGAGGGTGCCCCGGTCAATGCAGGTAAGCTCGTGCTGTCGCCCACTCGTACTTATGCCCCGGTTATCAAGGCGATACTCAATGAGTTGCGCCCCTCGGTACACGGCATGGTTCACTGTTCCGGTGGTGCTCAGACAAAAATAATGAACTTTGTTGGCGATGTACATGTTATAAAAGACAACTTATTCGATGTGCCGCCGCTGTTCGAGCTCATACGCCGAGAATCGGGTACAGATGCACGCGAGATGTACAAGGTCTTCAATATGGGACACCGTATGGAAATATACGTTCCCGCCGAAGCAGCCCGGCGCATCATCGCTATCTCGGAGAGCATGGGAGTACCGGCCAAGATCATCGGTCGCGTCGAAGAAGCAAATGCCAAACGCCTAACCCTCGCTACACCTTACGGTACATTTGATTATTAAGGTATAAGGGGGCGCGGCTACGGCTTATAATCCGTTAATCGTGCCCCCATTATGCATCTTAACCGACTTTTTACTTATGCTTCAGCAAGCCTCGGTATAGCCGCGGGGTTTGCTTTGACTGCGTGTGGAAATCACACACAACAGACTTCCGAGCATCAGTTGCCCGATACCTTGAGGGTAGTCACCCTATATAGCCCGACTTCATATTTTATCTATCGCGACCAGCCGATGGGCTATGACTACACGCTCGTAGACAGTCTGGCCAAGCAGAAAGGCATGGTACTCGACCTCAAGGTGGCAAAAAGCCTGTCGTCGGCGGTTGCCATGCTCGATTCCGGCAAGGTAGACCTCATTGCCTACGATGTGCCTATCACAGAGCATTACCTCAAGTATGTGGTGCCTTGCGGCCCGGAGAATTATACATCGCAGGTACTCGTACAACCCAAGGTGCAGGGCAAAGCACCCATTACAGATGTTACCGAGCTGGTTGGCCGACAGGTGTATGTGGAGAAAGACAGCAAATACCTCCGCCGCCTTAATAACCTCAACGATGAGCTCGGCGGCGGAATCGAGATACACGAAGTCGATGCCGACTCTCTGATTACCGAAGACCTTATCGAAATGGTCAACGACGGCAAGATACCCCTTACTGTCGTGGATAGCGATATAGCCAAACTCAACCGCACTTATTATCCGGGGCTCGATATCGATATGCCCGTAAGTTTTGCGCAAAGGGCCTCGTGGGCTGTTGCTCCTGATAAGAAATGGCTTGCCGACTCTATTGATGTGTGGTTTGCCCAGGCCTCGCCGCAGGAGACGAATGAAGAGTTGCTCAAACGGTTCTTCGAGCAATCGAAATACAGCCCGACTGTACGCTTTGATTTCTCGAAAGGATATATTTCGAAATACGACGACCTTTTCAAGAAATATGCTCCCGGCATCGGCTGGGACTGGCGACTAATGGCAGCCCAGGCATATCAGGAAAGCAAATTCAAACCAAACGCCCGTTCGTGGGTTGGCGCCCGAGGTCTCATGCAGATTATGCCGGCTACGGCTCGGGGATACCGCACAAAGGTGTCGCAGCTCAATAATCCTGAAACGAGCGTCAAAGTTGCCACCCAATTGCTCGATGACCTCGACGGTTACCTGCTCAAATATGTGCCCGACGATAAAGAGCGCCTCAAATTTGTGATTGCTGCTTACAACGTAGGTATCGCCCATGTATATGATGCGATAGCTCTGGCAAAGAAATACGGCATGAACCCACAAGTATGGGACGGCAATGTGAGCAAGGCGATACTTATGAAGATGAATCCCAAGTATTACAACGACCCGGTTGTGAAATATGGGTACTGTCGTGGTACTGAGACTGTTAATTATGTAAAAAACATCACGGATTTCTACGAACACGCCCGACGCGAAATTTCTGCCTGATTTTTTTGAGTCGTTTTTGTGAAATTTCTAAACATTAATCACTAACTTTGCGAAAGAACATAACAAATAATACTGACTAATATGAAAAAACGTTTTCTCACACATGCATTAGCTATTGTGCTCTGTGGCTCGATGATTACCATGACATCATGCATCGGCAGCTTCTCGCTCACCAACCGTCTTCTTGGCTGGAACCAGCATGTAGGCAACAAGTTTGTCAACGAGTTGGTATTCTTCGCCTTCTGGATTCTCCCGGTATACGAAGTATCGTGCCTTGCCGACGTACTCGTGCTCAACTCTATCGAATTCTGGAGCGGTAGCAACCCCATGGCTAAGGGTGATAAGATTATCGAAGGCAACGACGGCAAATACCTTGTAAAATGCGACGGTAAGGGCTATGATGTAATCAGCCTCAACGATAACAGCAGCGTGCGCCTCGATTTCGACCAGGACTCGCAGACTTGGAGCTATACAGCTAACGGCGAGACTCGCGAACTCTTCACTTTCGTTGACGATACCCACGTGAAAATGCCTGTAGGCAACGACTGCTATCAGACATTCGAACTCTCCGACGCCGGTGTATACGCATACCAGCAGGTTGCTATGCAGGGCAACTTCGCCAGCAGATAATTATATATCCACAAAAAAAACTCGCAACGGCAATTAGCTGTTGCGAGTTTTTTTGTGCTCTTTGTGTAATTGTCAGCGTATGATTTTGGTCACGCGCTCACCTTGCTTTACAATATAGATGCCTTTAGGCAGGCCTTGGAGAGTGCCGGCTTCAGCACCCTTGTACAGTAAAATACCGTTGGTGGTATAGATATCGGAAGTTTCAGCGGCTTCTGCTACATTTTCGATGCCTGAAGCTTCTTTGACAGTATAGTTGTAAACGAATTTAGCCGAGAAGTTTTCATCGCCTTTAAACAGAGCCTCGACAGCCGTGCTGTGTTTGCCGGGGGTGTTTTCGAGTGTCGGCATGTCGGTCACGGTCATGTTGTAGCCGGGAATGTTGCATGTAAATGTTACAGGCTGGTTGGTAGCCCCGTGCTCGAATTCGCTGCAGTCGGCCACGGCCATAGGCTCTAACATGTTGCGGTATTGCGCAAATGGAGATTTTGAGTCGCTGTATACATCTACATCGGGGACATAGATTTTGAGTTCCTTATTGTAATTTATGAATGCCGAAGCGGAAACAGGTACTTCGAACGGTGCGAGTACGGCCATTGTAAGGCTTGCTGTACCTAATCCCCATGTGCCTATTTCTGTCACATTGCGAGGCACAACTATTTTGGTGAGTCCGGAGTTATAGAAAGCATTAGAATCTATCTTCTTGAGAGTTTCCGGAAGTTCGATGGTTTTCAGATTCTTACATTCGCGGAATGCGGCTTCTCCGATTTCAGTTACAGCTTCACCAAGTGTTACATTTTTAAGTGTTTGCGATTTCCAGAATAATTGACCGGGAATGTATTCCACCTTGTTGCCGACTATAAATGATTCGATCGGTGCCGAACAAACGTCGGTGCCGTGATAGGCATCGAAATCTTTTTGAGCAGTGCGGATGGCATTCCATGTAAGGGTGCTGAGTTTTGGGCATCCGCTGAGGAAGTAATAGTAGTCGAATTCCTTTAATCCTTCGCCGATTGTGATTCGTTCGAGCGAAGTCATTCTGCTGATGCTCAGCTTACCGAGAGTCTCTACTCCGTCGGGAATCACAAGCTCGCTGATTCCAGAGCATCCGGCAAAGGCCTCTTTGCCTATAGTTTTGAGAGATGTCGGCAAGGTGAGTTCTTTAATACCGCGACAGTCACAAAGGAACTCTTCGGGGAGCATGCTTACTTTGTTGCCAAATACTATGGTTTTGAGCGAGTCGCCAAACATTTTCTTGCCCTCATAGTCTTTGTATGTCTCAATTGAAATTGCATTCCAATTTACGGAAACGAGAGAATCGCAGCTTTTAAAAGACTTGTTGCCTATGCGGGTCACACTCTCCGGCACGCTGATACTGCTCAGGCGAGTGCTTGCAAAAATATAGTCGGTGATAGTTTTTGTGCCGTCGGCTATTGTGATATCGAGAGGTGTATGTAAATATTCATCCACGCGGTATAGATAAGCGACTTTGTCGATATAAACCAGTTTTTCTATATCCTGATTGTTTTCCCAATATGTGCCGTCAAAAGCTTGATAGCCTACAAATTCGATAGTACCGGGAGTCTTTACGCTGCTTAGTGAAGGCACGTCTTTGAAAGCCCTGGCAGGCACTGATTTCACTCCGGGGCCGAATACTACGGTGTAAACCGGCGATTTCTTAAAATTACCGATGTATCGCGCTACAGGGTCGAAGGAGTCGGCTTCGCAATCAATGGCGTTCCATGTCACTTTAGTCAGTGCATTGCAATCATTGAAAGAGCAGCCTCCGAGGAATGTAAGTGTTTGGGGCAGTGTAATCTCTTTGATACTATGGCATTCGGCAAATGTATATCCCCGATCGCTATAGTTTATCTGTTTTTCGCCAATGCTTTGCAGGGTAGACGGCAGTACGACATTCGACAGCTTGATACATTTTGCAAATGTATAATTGCCAAGGTGTTTAAGGCCTTCGGGCAATGCTACGCTTTCAAGGTTCTGATAGTCGTAAAATGAGTAGTCTCCAACGGTGGTGATGCCTTGCTCGATTACAACATGCTCGATCAAGTCTTTCGATTCATACCATTCCGGGTAAGTGGCATAGATAGAAGCAGGGTTGTAATAGTTTGTCATGGCGCCACTGCCTTTTATTTTCAGGGTGTTGCCATCGAGTTCCCAGGTGGCATTGTCGCCGCAGCTTCCGCTTGATATCGCAGCTGTGGCTGCCAATGGACTTGAAAGCGCTGCGAACAGTGCCAAGCCGGCAATCAGGTAAAATTGTCTCATGCTTTTTGATGTGTTATAATGTTTAATTCTATGGGCGATAGACTCAATAACGCTTTTTTCTATAATGTGTAATCGCCGAATTTATAGAGACTTCGGCTGCGATATGCACTCGCTTTGGGCTTTGGTTAGTAAGTAGGCTTAACAGCTATGGGGCGAGGTGTATTTCTGAATGCAAAATTAACAGAATAATTTCTGGTTTACAAATAATTGGCAACCCTTTTATGCTATTGGTTACTTATACAAAAAAGCTTTTGCCTCTACTGATTCTGTGTATAAAAATAGAGACTGTCTAACATTGGTTGTTAGACAGTCTCTCGTATAGTTTCTAAGTAATAATCAGTTCACCTTGAATTTGGTGCAGCCGGTAGCGAAGAATGCCGCAATCTGGCGGGCCGCTGCCACACCTGCATTGAGGTTTGCTTCGGCGGTCTGGGCACCGCTCTTCTTGGGTGTGAAGAATACGCGGTCGGCGAAACGCTCGGTCAGTACATCGGCGTTGCCGGGGCGAACGTCGGCAAAGTATTTCAGGTCGGGGCGCTCGGCGAGTACTTCCTCGAGTTCGGCCTCGTTGATTACTTCCTTGCGGGCAGTGTTGATGAGTACAGCACCCTTTGGCATTGCAGCGATGAGTTCTCGGCCTATGCTGCCTTTAGTCTCGGCAGTGGCAGGGATGTGAATCGACACAAAGTCGCTACCGCTGTATAGAGCCTTTAGGTCGGCTGCCGGTTCAACACCGGCTTCGCGCATGGCTTCGGCGGGGCAATAGGGGTCGAATGCCATAACTGTCATATCGAAGCCTTTGGCTTTTGGGGCTACGTGGCGGCTAACAGCTCCGAATGCATGCAGACCCAGGCGTTTGCCACCGAGCTCGAAGCCGGTAGTGCCTGCATATTTGTTGCGTGCTGCCATGATAGCCATACCCATTACGAGTTCGGCCACGGCATTGGCGTTCTGTCCGGGAGTATTTTCTACTACTATTCCGGCTTCAGAAGCAGCCTTGAGGTCGATATTGTCGTAGCCAGCACCTGCGCGTACTACGATTTTCAGTTCGGGTGCGGCGGCGATAACGGCGGCGTCTACAATGTCGCTGCGTACAATCAGCGCATTTGCTGTAGCCACGGCGGCGTGGAGTTCGTCGGCACTTTTATATTTTTCGAGAAGTGTCACTGTGTGACCGGCGTCTTCGAGCACGCCGCGCATTTGCGATACAGCTGCTGCCGAAAAAGGCTTCTCTGTTGCTATCAGTACGTTCATCTCTTGTGGGCTTGAGTTATTAGTGTGTTGACTCGAAATCACGCATAGCTTCTACAAGTACTTTCACACTTTCGATAGGAAGCGCGTTGTAGAGCGATGCACGGAATCCGCCTACGCTGCGGTGTCCCTTGATACCGACAATGCCGCGTGCGCCGCAGAAATCGATGAAGTCTTTTTCGAGTTCCTTGTATTCGGGAGTCATCACGAAGCAAACGTTCATAATCGAGCGGTCGGCGGGATCGGTGACAGTACCGGTAAACATCTTGCTGTCGTCGATAGCCTGATAGAGCATAGCTGCTTTTTCGAGGTCGCGGCGTTCGAGCTCCTTAAGGCCACCGAGCTGCTTGTAGTAGCGCAGGGTCTGTAGAGCCGAGAATATAGGCAGTACAGGAGGTGTGTTGAACATCGAGCCCTTCTTGATGTGGGTGCGGTAGTCGAGCATAGTGGGGATGGGACGGTCTACATGGCCGAGGGCATCCTCGCGAACGATTACCAGTGTAACACCGGCGGGGGCAAGATTCTTCTGTGCACCGGCATAGATAGCATCATATTTGCTGAAGTCAATCGGGCGCGAGAAGATATCCGAGCTCATGTCGGCAATGAGGCGGCAAGGCACGTCGGGGTCTACGCGGATTTCTGTACCGTAGATTGTATTATTGCTTGTATAGTGGAAATAGTCTACATCGGCAGGAACTTCGTAACCCTTGGGAATATAGGTGTAACCGGCTTCTTTTGAAGATGCTAATACATCTACATCGCCAAACAGGCGGGCTTCTTTGATAGCATTGCTTGCCCATGTGCCGGTGTCGATATACGCTGCGCGGCGGGCAAGGAAGTTATACGGTATCATGCAGAACTGCATGGAAGCACCACCGCCGAGCCACAGAACTTCAAATCCTGCAGGGATATCGAGAAGCTCCTTTACAAGGGCGGTTGCCTCGTCGATAACAGCCTGAAATTCTTTGCTGCGGTGCGATACCTCGAGCACTGACAAGCCCGTTCCGGCAAAGTTGAGAATTGCATCGGCCGTATTCTGAATCGTATACTCGCTCAGTATCGACGGCCCGGCATAAAAGTTGTGTTTCTTCATAAAAAACATTTTAGAGTTAGATCTGCGCTGCAAATATAGGCAATGACTTTTAATTGTGCAAGCAATTTCCGACTATTCATTCCAGCGGATACACAAGTTTCTTTTTTTGCATATCTTGCATGATAGCTTATCTTTAATATTATGGCCCACAATTTCTTTTGCCGATATTTTTTTCGCAGCTTTTTCTTGTTCTATTAAAAATATTTCGTAATTTTGCATTACATACGAAAGAACAGTAAGCTAATAGTGTACAGATTGTCTACAAAGCAACTATTTTTTTGACAACTATCAATGTAAATATAAGCACGCCCACAAAAACGGAGCGTGCTTTTTTAATCGTTTTTATCAATGCTGTAAACCGTAATTGCCATGTCAGTTGGCGCTTACATTGCGGGGGAGGAGGGTCCATGCGCGGTAGGCCGGACCAAGCGACCGGACTGTGCGGTGCCAATAGCTGTCGCCGACGGTACGAAGCAGGTCGGATGCACATGCAGGTGGCGGGGCTATGGCCCAGTTTTCCCGGCCTATTTCTCGTTCGAGCTGCCCTTCGGCCCAATTGCTGTAGCCGATAAAAAACCTGACAGCACCGTCGACCGGATAACCGGCATTGACATACGAGATAATAGCATCGAAATCTCCGCCGATATAAATACCCGGGGCATACCGCCGTGCGTTTGGTATGATTTCACTGCCAAGGGTATGGAGAAAGTAAAGGCGGTCCTGTCCTAACGGACCTCCACAAAATACCGGTATCTGAATACGTGTTTCTATTCCTTCGAGCAATTCGTTGAGCTGGTATTCTGTGCGGTTGTTCATTACAACACCGGTAGCCCCTTCGTCGGGCACGTAATCTATCAGCGATACTACTCCGTGATTGAAATAGCTTTCGTGTATAAATGGTTCGGCGACAAGTAATCCGCCGACTGCCGGGGGCTGGCTGCTGCTCTTTACCCGGAAAAGGTTGGTGGTAATGTCTTTCATATCGCTGATAGTTTGAAACGTTGATAAATATTATAAGTAACTCTCAAAAAACACTCGCATCTAATTTTTGCGAGTTACTTATTTTAAAAACGCGCAAATAATGCGTTTGGTTTTATCTCCGATTGCAAAAAATATGCCATGGAAGAAAACTATCCTCCATGGCATAATATCAGGTGTGTCTAATGTTTATTTCACCATTACCTTGCGGGCTTCGGAGCCTTTTACGATAATGTATACGCCGGTCGACACCTTGTCTTTTGCCACACGCATACCGCTGAGGTTGTAGACAACGCTGTCGGCATCGATGTCTGATGCGCTGATTTCGCTCAGGCCGCTGTAGGCGATGTGTATCGATACCGCATTACTCGGTGCTACTGCGCCGTGGTTGTATACGGGAACTACCATATACTCGAAGTCATAATCGCCGTCAGCAGCATCTTCGCCGAAGGGGCGGTGTACAAAGGTTGTTTCCTTGACCGGTTCGGTGCTGGGCAGTGTGCCGTTGCAGTATACCCGGTAGTGGTCTATGGCAAGGTCCTCGGGCTGAGTGGGTGCAGACTCGTAGGTCACATCATCGATAAAGAGTGCCACTGTGTCGTACGAATTGTGGTGGATAGCGAAATACATTACTCCGGCAGGAAGATCAAACTTATATTCGGTCCAATCCTCGGGCACGGCATCTTGTACCAAAGTACCGTCAACCTTTTCTACCTTGGTGGTGAAACTTTCCACTTTGTTGTCGCCTGTCGAGTAGTAGATTTCGAAAGTCTCGGGCCATGCTACCGAGAAGCTCTTTGCCCAGAATTTCACTGTCTGAGCGTTGCCCGACAGTTGCGGCGAGATGAGCCAGTTGTCGTTTTCGCTGCGCTGTGCGCTCACACCGAGCATGAAACGGCGACCGCTGTGAGCAACTGCGTCAGGCTGATATTCAGGAGGAATGTTAGCCTCGACATTGTCGAAGAGCTGGAATGCAATCGGCTGTGTCTGATAGGGATTATAGAGCTCGCGGAATACATTGTAGGTCTTCTGGCCGTCGCCGTCGTATACAGTCCAACCACCGGCTCCGCTGATCGACATGGCTGTATAGGCGGGGCTTTCGAAGTCTTCTGTCAGTGTTTCGGGCTGAGGTTCGCCAATTACAGGTGCGCTCCATGTCAGGGTTATTTCGCTGCCATTGGCGTTAGCGGCGAGGTCGTTGACAGTTGCAAATGCCGCGCGTGCGATTTCTACTGTCGCCTTGCGGGTGTTGTCGGCCGGTGTTGCATCACCTTCTACATTGGCGCTGAAGCTGATTTCGAGCGCGTCGGGGGCGATATAAGGCACTTCGTAGTCGAGTATGTAGTCGGCAAAACCGTTAGGCGCGATAGTTTTGTCGGTGTCGGTCTTTATTGTCTGGCCGTTGACAGTCCATACAGCCGCAGGGGTAACTTCGGTAGTGCCAAGGTTTTCTACATGTGCTTTATAGCTGATTTTAGTGCCTACAGCTGCAGTGCTGTTGCCGCTCATGCTCACGATGTGTACGTCGGTAGCATCGAGGTTGCGAACGCGGATATTGTCGAGAGGTATACTCCATGTGTGTTCGTCATCGTTGTCGCGGGCTTTGAATCGTAGTTCGAACATCACAGCACCGGCTGCTTTGAAACGGTCGAGTGCCACGCGGGCCTGAGTCCACTCGTCGGTAGGTTTCGCTTTGAGGTCGATAGTCTCAATCAATTCGAGATTATCGATGTCGGTACCGCAAAGTACCTCTATCACATTACCTTTGCCCTGATACCAGAATTCAAGTACAGGTTTGTCGGCCTTTGAAATATCGGCGCGTACCGAGATAAGACCGTACATTACATTTGTATCGTAAGGTAGCCAGAAATAGAAACCATTGTCGCCGTCCTGCGATGCAAGTGGCTTGGGTGATTCGGGATCTGTGGGGTCGAAGAGCGAGGCAAAGTAATCGTCGGTGATAGTGCCCATTTGCTGGCCGCCGGTGCCCGATGCCTGATCGGCAAGCCAGATGCCGTCGTAAAGGCCGTCGGCAAATGATTCGGTAAACGGCAGTGCGTCGGGTTGGCCTACTACAGATATATTCGATGTGTTGTCAAGCGAATAGTTTTCGCCATAACCGGCTGTTACCTGATAGGCAAAGTAGTCCTGGCCCTTGAGGTCGGGATATGTAAATGTATACGAGCATTCTTTTGTCGATGCAAGTGCGGGGTCATAATATGTGCCAAAGGCATCGAAGATATAGTATTCCACAGCCTCGGGGTCTACATAACCGCCGTGTTCGCCTACCTCGCCTACTCGGTCCCAGGTAAGTGTGGCTGTTTTAAAGTCGTTGCTGACTTTGAGTTTTACGTTTTCGGGTGCAAGGGGGGTATCCGGGCCTGCGAAGATGCTCTTATATTCGATTTTTTCGCTGGCAGTTTCGCCTACATACGCCACGGCTGTAAAACGGTTGTTTAAGCCTGCATAGAGTTCTACATCCTGGGTAATTACCTGGCCGGGTTGCACGTTGTCAAATGTGAACTTGTCGACTTCCCACCTCGAGGTGAGGATGACCTTTGAAATCTCTGTCAGGTCCTTGCCGCCAACGGTCTTGGTCGGGGCGGTGTAGGTGAGGGTAGCCTTGAGCTCGCCCTTGGGGGCAAGTACATACTCAAGAGTTCCGGGCATAGGCGGGTCTACCACTACGGGCGGTGTCACAGAGCCGGCCTTGACCGACACATTGGTCAGTTTGAGTGTTCCCTTCTGGGTGGCCTTGGTTGTGCAGTGGAAACCGAGATAGTAATAGCCTTCGGTCGCAATGGTGCAGTTGTACTCGTGGAGTGTCAAGGCCTTGTCGGTAAACTGTGTGGTAGGGGTAACCACAGTAGTCATGCCTTCGACCGTAGGCTCTGTGCCAAGTCCCACGTTCATCTCTACGGCAGTAGCGCCGGAGCCCATCATACCTACTTCATAGCCGATTACATAGTCGCCTGCAGGCATGTGGATTGGCACTGTGAAGAGCCAGTCGTCGTTGGATTCTGTTTCGTTAGGCACCATGCAGGCAGCATAGCCTGTGACGGAGCCATACTGCCATTTGCGGTTGTCGTTGTTGACATTGATGGCAGTGTAGTTGCTCACGATCTCTTTGTTATCTTTGCCAAGAGAGTGAGTAAACGGCACTTCTACAGTATTTGCCGGAGCAACCTTGGCGAGAAGCATGGGTTGCGCTTTAGCTCTGATTGAATGCCCTTCTTTGTTGAGTTGGCGCGTTGTGCCGATACTTGCTCCCGACAGCCGCTGATAGGGTTGCTGGGCCGAGAGTGGCAATAAGACCGACATGGTCAGTCCGAGAACTAATACTCTTTTCATACGCAGGATATTGAATTAGGTTATTGCAGTCTGGATTTGATTGGGTAGTTTCGCAAACTCATAAAAACTTTTTGAGCCTGCGAAACTTACATATATTTAGAGTTTGACTTTGACTACTTTTTCGCCTTGGCGCTTGATATAGATGCCGTTTGCCGGATTTGCAACGCGTCGGCCCTGCATGTCGAAGTACTCGGTTGTGGCTTCTTTATCTACTGCCACGTTTTCAATGCCGGAAATCTTTATGTAGTTGTTGAAAACGATTTTGGTTTCAGGATTATACTGGTATGTGTCGTAGTCATACACGTATGATACATACTCGCTCACATTGCCGTTTTCATCGTAAGTATAGTCATACTTGTAGCCTTCGAGTATGTCCTCGTCTCCTTCCTCGAATACTTCGCTGTAGGTTTCGAGGGTCACGTCGCCATGTTCGTTGTATATCACCCTTAGGCGACCTATATACTCCGGCTCGGTGGTAGGATTGTTTTTATTGTCGAAATATTCGTATGTGGTAAGGGTAAAGCTGCCGAGATCGTCGGTAAAAGCCTTGACATTTGATATGCCGATAACAGATGGGTCGGCAAAGGTGTGGTTGGCTGTATAACCGCCATTGGCATCGTAGCTTACAAAGAAATAGCCGTCGATAGCCCCCTGGCAGTACACGGCGCACGATGTCAGACGGTTGGGTCCTTCGGTAAAGGAGTTGATGTCTGCTTCGGTCATTTGGCCGTCAGTGGCTTCCCATACCAGATCCTTGTATTCGGTCGCGTTATATACAACCCAGGAGTCTTTTGTAGAGTTGTAGTAATAGTATGTCATGCCTACAGCCTTGCCGCTCTGCTCGTCGTAGGTCCACTCGAGCTTGTAGGCCGGCATCAGTGCTCCGCCTAATGGAAGGTTTTTGACGATGCTCACGATATTGCCTGCGTCGTTGCGTACGATTTCGTTTGTCTCGCACTTGATATTTTCAATCCAGGCATTATCGGTCCAGTTATAGCTCATTCGCATGATGTAGTAATCATGGATGATAGGGTCGTAGGTATAGGTGGTCCACGATTCGTTTACCCATGTGCCACCTTCTTCTGCCAGGGTCAGCATGCTGGTGCGCTGGTTGTTGTCGTCGTATTCCTTTATGGTTTTGTACGACCCGTCTTCGCCGGTAAGGAGCTCGGTAATCGAATTTCCCTTGCTGTCGTAGGTAAATTGTACTACGCCAATCTCTATCCACTCGTCTTCATAGATATACTCGGTTTGCTCTTCCGGAAGCCACTTGGCTGCATCGGGGCTTTTCTTTACGATATGTCGCGCTGCAGGTGCCTTCTGGGTGGCGAAGCGTGGAGATGATGCAGCCGGCATACAGGATAATATAAGGCCGCATAGTAGTAACGGGTAAAACTTTTTCATACGCAATAATGTGTGTTATAAGTGATAGATGTTAAACCTTAGATATGGAATAGTAATTCGTTTACAAAGATGTCTATTTTCTTTTAATTTCCAAAATTAATTTGCAAAAGTTTGTTATTCTTTTATTTTTACCAGCTTTTGAGCTTATGTGTTTTCAAGCCGTACTGATGCCCGGTGAACTCTTTTACATCATCGTTTGTTTTGATTTTATTTAACAAGAATATATAGTTTATGATTAAGAAACTAATCCTTGCCATTACATTAGGCGTAGCATCAATCATGGGCGCATCGGCCCAGAAAGCTGAAATTACCGCATCGTACGGTGCATACACTCAAATGGATGCTACCGATATGAAAGACGGTTGGAAACATGTTAATACTGCATGGGGTGCTCTCAACGTCGGCCTCAATTTCAGGGTGACCCCTAAGATATGGGTCGGACCGTCGTACACATTTTCGTCCTCGACAACTAAAGGCGGACCGGAGCACAGCAATGTAGCATACCATGCGGTGATGTTCAATGGCCGTTACCACTACTATCGCAACAGTATCGTCACCCTATATGCCAAGCTCGGACTCGGCGTGGAATTCTCTTACATGCAGCCACGCCACGACGATAGCTACACAAAGGCATACTGCGCTTTCCAGATTGTTCCTGTTGGCGCTCAGGTCGACCTTAACCGCGATTGGGCTATGTTTGCCGAAGCCGGTTTCGGTGCTCAAGGCTTGTTCCAATTTGGTTTCAAGTACAAATTCTGACCACTCAATCTCCCTTATAAGAGTTACGTATACAAATACCGCCGCATTGCGCAGAGCAGTGCGGCGGTATCTTTGTTCGCCCGGCATGGGCATAATCTAACGGGTGCAAGTCCCGAGTGCGCCCCGATAGCGGGAAGCACATAGTCCGAGGCAACGGTGTCTACCGCGAGGAGAATCGGAAGGAAGCCAAGGACAAAAGTCTGGCTCCACGTACAGAAACCTGATATAAGGCTCAAAATCAGGGGCAAGGTTGCAAAACAAACCAAAGCCCGATAGCTATCCGGACTGACGAGAGTAAATCAAGGGAGTATAAGACTGAAAGATTATGCTCTTAATCGGGGAGGTCTGTGGGGCGAACCGCAAGGCGAGCAGTAACAACGAACCCACAGAAGTCA
>Ga0209064_1001069_pt1 | contig 49728 bp, 39 predicted proteins | sample Inofromicrocosms_FD_187498 | JGI IMG/M metagenome (GOLD analysis project Ga0209064, IMG submission 187498) | Mouse cecum microbial communities from Vienna, Austria - Inoculum for glucosamine and mucus D2O microcosms (SPAdes) (version 2) | ecosystem: Host-associated > Mammals > Digestive system >...
TCGTTTATTTATATGTAAATCATACCAAGAATTTCACATATGTTTTTTAAATCTTTAAATGTCAGATATTCTCTTTTTAATTTTGCAGAAAAATTTGCAGGCTTTGTATTTTTACCTGTATAAGCATTTAACTTATCTGACAAATCCTTTTGCAGCATATACTCTTTATTCAATAAAAACTTGACCAACTGATAATCAGTCATATCATTTATAATCATTCTAAAATTATAAATTATGTTGACTTTGAATGTAAAATAAGTTATGTTAGATTACATATATGTAGACTGCGCTATATTTATGTAATGTATTATAAAAGAGGTAAAGTATGGAAAAGAAGGCATTTACTTTGGCAGAAGTTTTAATAACACTCGGTATTATAGGTGTTGTTGCGGCAATAACAATACCCGGATTAATTACAAGTTATCGAGCTATAGTTTTGGAAAGTCAATTTAAAGAACAATATTCCAGACTGGCGCAAGCCTTACGTATGATGGTAAAAGAAGAAGAAATTTCACTTGTACCAAAAGATATAAGGGGAAATTTTAGTAAATATTTATCAAAATACTACAATATTTCACACGATTGCGGAAACATTAATATTGGTACTAAAGGATGTATAACACTAAATGCAGAAGGATATGTCGACCATTATAAAAATTATACAGGAGATAAAATAGAGTTCAGTTATCTAGATGATGGCACAATAGTACTAAATGACGGAACAACTCTATTTTTTGAGCAAGGTAATCAAGCCATTAGTAAAGGAAGCTATCTTATTGGAGTGGATATCAATGGTTATTTAAATAAACCTAACAGATTAGGGCATGATTTATTTATTTTTGAAGTAGGAGAAAACGGGGAACTGATAGCACCAAATCCTCAAACAGGAAAATGGCATTTTTATCAGTGTTCAAAAACATCTAACAGTGTTGTAAACGGTTATGGATGTGCAGCAAAAGCAATACAAGATAAAGGTTATTTTAAAAATTTACCCAAATAAATAATATTTGTGTTAAAATATTTGTAAGTCGTGTTCCACGGGGTGTTGCAAGCCCTTGACCCGAAGCTTATGCGGGGTGCAGAGCCTGTTGTGAGGGCTTTATGAGTACGCCGAAATTTAATACAATCGTTGATAGTAACAGCTTCGATGGCGTAAACTTTCGAACCGTGTCAGGGGGGAAACCCAGCAGCACTAAGATTGATTTTGCGGGTGTCGGTTCTGTTAAAGGAGAAAGTTTTAAAGGACTGCGCGCTTATAAATTTCGATAGACAGTGACACGACTTTTTTATTTTAATTCTTTTTCTTTTATATATCTTGGGCGTGCTTTTACTTCACGGTAGACCTGTCCGACATATTCACCTATAACCCCGAGACAGAACAATTGAAGTCCGCCGAAAAACGATAACATAATAATTGCCGTTGCATATCCATTTGGAGAATCATTCAAAAATACTTTTTCAAAAATAGTTTCCAAACCTACTAGAATAGAGCCAAAAAACATTATAATACCAAGGACCGCTATAATTCTTAAAGGCACAACACTGAATGAAGTAATACCATTTAGCGCTAACGCCATTAAAGACATAAAATTAAACTTTGAATCACCTGCAAAACGAGGTTTTACATTAAACTTCACAATTTTTGTTTTCAAACCTACTTCATGAAAAAATCCGCGAAGGAACAATGCTTTTTCCGGATACAGTGTCATAACATCAAGTGCACGTTTACTAACAAGCCTATAGTCAGAGTGATTTATAGGAATTTTAGCACCCAGAAGATTCATTAATTTATAAAACAACACTGCTGTAGATTTTTTGAAAAAAGAATCGTCTTTTCTGTCATTTCTAACCCCAAGAACAACATCATCACCCTCTGAAAAAGCATCAACAAAATCTTCAATAGAATTTTCATCCTGCTGCAAGTCTGCATCAATTGAAACAACACAATCACAACCAAGTTCACGAACTCCTTCAAGACCCGCCACAAGTGCTTTTTGATTACCATAATTTCTAATAAACTTTAACGCTTTAATCCGTTCAGGATAAGAATTATGTAATTGTTCAATAATTTCCCAAGTATTATCAGATGAGCCGTCATCCACCAGATAAAGATAACTGTCCTGTGAAATCTTACCTTTTTCAGCTAACAAGTTAAGAACCTCAAGAAGCCTTTTACAAGTTGATTCAACACATAAAGCTTCATTGTAGCAAGGTATTGTTACAGCTAATTTAGGAGTTTGCATTATATCCCTCTTTCTAATATCATAATTATATAATTTTAAAATTATATTGCAAGGATTTAGGAATGGAAAATAAAAATTTCATATTAAACGCAGATGATTTCGGACTAACACAAAACCACAATCAGGCTGTACTTGAAGGGTATATTAATGGGTTTTTAACAAGTGCGAGTTTATGTGCAAATGGTGAAGCTTATGAAAATGCTGTTCACGATATACTTCCTGATTGTTCTAATTTAGGTATCGCAGCGCATTTAAACATTATGGAAGGTAAAGCATTAACAGATTGTAATCTGCTGACAGATATTAACGGGAATTTTATAGGAAGTTATTGGTTATTACTTTTTAACAGAAAAAACAAAAAACTTCTAAGTCAAATCGAAACTGAATTTCGCGCACAAATTGAAAAAATTCAAAAAGATACTAAAATAGATCATCTGGATTCACATGTACATACCCATGCTATTCCTGAAATATTTGAAATTACCTGTAAACTTGCGAAAGAATACGGAATAAATTACGTAAGAACACAACACGAAGAACTATATTTCATTCCGAAATTAAAAAAACACATTACAATTAATTATCCACTAAACTTATTAAAAATAGCATTATTACAGTACTTTACAAAAACTAATAAAAAAACATTAGCAAAATACGGACTTAAAACCAATAATTATTTAATTGGTGTCGGGTATACCGGCATGATGGATTCTGATGCCATAGAATACGGATTAAAAAATATAGAAGACAAGGATTGCATTGCAGAAGCCTTAATTCATCCTTGTAAATACAATAATGATACAGTCAATTCTCACCTGATTGAATTTGCAATAACACAAAATATGATATTGAAAGACACAATTGACAGACTTGGATTTAATATTACAAATTATAAAAACTTAAAATAATGAAAAAACATTTAACAGCATTACTAATTATTACTTTATTTACAGCATTTTCGCTGTTTATTGTCTTAACCTGCAGAACAAAAACAGTTCTTAATGTTATAACACCTAATAAAATTGCAGTTGACATGAACAATGATAAATCAACTGATAATAATGAAATTATTTGTATTGATGAAATTGAATCATTTTCGCTTGAACCTGATGACAAATTTTATGAAAAATATTCAAAATCTCTAAAATTGTCAAAAAATGAAATGATTGCATTGGGTTATCTTGCACAAGATTATGCTCAAAAAACTTTATTAAATTCAAAAATCCGAGTAAAATTAACAGGTAAAATTACAACCGAATGCAAATTTGCAAAAATAAAAGTTAATGACACAGATTATACTAAAATTTTAGCAAATAGCGGTTTTGGTATCATTAACGGTAAAATAGGTAACGTCGATAAATTTAATCATAATTTAGCAGAAGCAAAGAAATTAAATCTGGTCACATTAAACCATCACTCAGGTAAATTTCATACACTGGAATGTCCATATGGCAATGCTGCACGAGATAAAGTTGTAATCCCGAAAAATCAACTTCCGGAAAACGTTGTGCCATGCAAATTTTGTCATAATACACAAACTGCTAAAAAAGTATTTAAATATAAAAAAGACAAAAATATATTTAATATCCCGCAAATTATCCAACCTCCGTTACAGGTTACAGATGGCAATATCAAAGTTTACTATACTGATTTTACAAAGAATCTGAAACCTTCAAATACTTGTAACAGTGAAGTTTGCAGACAACTTGTTTCGCTAATTAACAATTCTCACAACAGTATTGATATTGCGATATACGGATATTCAGAAATTCCTGCAATTACACAGGCTCTAAAAAATGCAAAAGCAAGAGGTGTTACAATCAGATTTGTATATGACGGGAATTTTGATTCTTCAAGAGATTACTATAAAGACAACAAAATCATAATTGAACTTGCAAATTTCCACAGATCAGATAAAACAGAATCTAAAACACAAAGTAATATGCTAATGCACAATAAATTTGTTATCTTTGATAAACAAACCGTCTATACAGGTTCAATGAACTTTTCTTCAACAGGAACATCAGGCTATGATGTTAATAACGTGGTTATAATAAACTCCAAAGAAATAGCTGAACTTTATACAAAAGAATTTGAACAAATGCTTGGCGGTAAATTTCATACAAAAAAAGAATCAGTAACACAAAATAACAGATTTTTACTTGAAAACAGCGAAATTGAAGTGTATTTTTCACCTAAAGATAAATCTGCAACAAGAATCGTACAACTTATAAAAGAAGCTAAAACATATATTTACATTCCTGCGTTTCTTATAACACATACAAATATTGCAAATGAATTGATTAATGCAAAAACGCGAGGAGTTGATGTAAGAATTATAATTGATGCTAATTCAACAGGTACAATGAATTCAAAACACGGACTTCTTCGCCGCAGCGGAATATTATTAAAAACAGAAAATTATGCCGGAAAACTTCATGCCAAAACAATTATTATTGATGATAAATATTTAATCACGGGTTCAATGAACTTTTCAAACAGCGGTGAAAACAAGAATGACGAAAACCTTCTTGTTATTAAGAATTCCAAAATAGCAAAAGCTCATAAGAATTTCTTTTTATACTTGTGGACGATTATTCCAAACAAATATTTAAAATACAATGCGCGTTCAGAAAGTCTTGAATCCATTGGTTCTTGTACCGATGGTGTTGATAATAATTTCAACGGCAAAATCGACACTGAAGAAGAACTTTGCAGAACTATGAAATAAATTCACTCTTACCGAAATCCTCTACGGAACATTATAGTTGCTAGCATATTGCCCCGTACGGCCGAGCACCTACATGCGTTCAGGGGCAGATACCGCAAGAATATTTAACGCATTAGCAAGAACTGTTTTGAACGCCCATACAAGCACAAGTCTTGACTTTGTAACATCAAGTTCATCAGTGATAACACGTGTTGAATTGTAGAACGAATGGAATTCTGAAGCCAGCTCCTGAACGTAACGGCAAATTGTATACACTTGTCTTGCCTGTGCTGATGATTTAATAAGAGATTTAAATTCTTCAAGTTTCAGAATCAATTTTCTTGCATCTTTCACAGAAATTGAGGCAATATTTGAATCAAAAGTACTAATCAATTTTTCAAAATCAGCTTCTGTTAAAATTGCAGGTGTAGTTTTTCCTGTTTCTGTGTCAATTTTATCAGTTGTGGCATTTCTTATAATTGAGCAAGCTCTGGCATGAGCGTATTGCACATAGAACACAGGATTTTCATCAGATTTTGTTTTAGCAAGTTCGATATCAAAATCAAGTGTTGTATCAATATTTCTCATAGACATCCAGAAACGTGTTGCATCTACTCCAACTTCATCAATAAGATCTTCTAGTGTAACCATATTTTTACGCTTACCCATACGAACCTCATTACCGTTGATAACAAGATTAACAAGCTGCCCCAACAGAACTTCAAGCTTATCAGGATTATACCCCAGAGCTTCAATTGAAGCTTTTACACGAGCTACATAACCGTGGTGATCAGCTCCCCAGATATTAATCATTCTGTCAAACCCGCGTTCCAATTTATCTACGTGATAAGCGATATCAGCTGTTAAATAAGTATTTGAACCGTCAGCTTTTTTAATAACTCTGTCCTGATCATCACCGTAATCAGAAGATTTAAACCAGTCAGCGCCTTCTTTTTGATAGATTTTTCCGCTGTTTTTAAGTTTCTGAACACATTCATCAACTTTACCTGAATTGTGTAATGTTAGTTCTGAATAAAATTTATCGAATTTAACTCTGAAATTATCAAGTAAATCACGTTGAACTTTTTCTTCATAAGCTTTAGCAAAATCACAATATACAGATAAGTCAATTTTATCAACATCATCTTCGGCTTTTAATTCTGAGTGTTCAGCTAGGAAAGCTTTTGCTACAGGAACAAGGTAATCGCCCAGATAATAATTTTTTCTTTCAATTTCGTCTTCAGGAAAATCAATATCTGAGCCAAGTTCCTGCTTAACTCTTATAACCAAAGAACGACCAAGTTTTTGAATTTGCGAACCCGCATCATTTATGTAGAATTCCTGATACACATCATGTCCGTAGAATTTCAAAAGATTCGCAAGCGCACTTCCCATAGCTGCCCATCTTCCGTGACCTATATGGAAAGGACCTGTAGGATTTGCTGAAATATATTCAAGAATAATATTTTCTTTTTCAATCTTATCAGGTCTGCCAAATTCATTACGTTTAGCATAAATTTCTTCCAACAAGTTAATTAGCAGAGAATCACCGGCTTTAAAATTGATAAATCCACCAATTACAGAATATTCACAACCGTCTTTTTCTACAAATTCAACAATTGCATTTGCAATCATTGGAGGTGCAATTTTTGCACAGCGTGCAAGCGACGAAACATTTATTGCCAAATCTCCGAAATCAGGATTCTTTGGTTTTTCAACAGGGAGTGAGCCTTTTTTATATTCACTCATTTGTCCTAATTTACCTGCTTCAACAGCTTTTTCAATTGCATTTTCAATTTTATTTAAAAAGTAATCTCTTAACATACTAACCTCATTTAATATAATCTATAAATTAATTATATAACAAAAACGGGCGGGTGAAACAAAACCCGCCCGCTAAGTTAAAAATCATACTCGGGTATTTCAAACGGCTCATTATTTGCATCTTTATCAACAAACGCAAGATAATAATCCATCGCTTCAGACTTACAATTTTCATAAGTTTGTGCAGATATAAGGTGCTTATGAAGTTCTGTTCTATCACCTGAATAATTACCTAAAACTGAAGCATATTTTTCGATTTCAGATTTATCTAGCCCTCCGCCATATGCTTTGGTTTTAGCATCAGTTCCGGATGGTCTGATTTCAATATATTTGTTATCAAATTCAAGATAAGTACCATCGCCGACAAATTTAATTGATTTTAAATTATCAAAACTTAAACCATCTGCTGCAAATCTATCGTTGAGAATTTTTTTAATATCATCAACAGAAATTTGTCCTTTACGTTTCGCAATAGCCATTGAAAGATAGAACATGTCATTTTTTGTTCTTAAGGCTTCTCCTTCAATTTTTGCTGCTTTTAACTTATTAATATCCGGTTCGGATTCGTTATAGTAAGCAATATCAACACGAGTATCAAATCTACCGATAATATTATTATCTTCAAAAACTTCTGCTAAGTATTGAGATAAATAATTACCTGATGGTGCAAGTTTTGAAATAAGTGCAGATGCTACGATAATCGCTTCTGTTGCACTTTTTTCACGCATTGCAACAGCACATCTGCCATACTGTGATTTTATCAGGTCTTCTGTTCCCATAATCATACCGCCTGATTCTTCACCGCCGAACAGAAGTCTTGGATTTGTGCCCAAATCAATTGTGTTTCCGAAAACGTCATCCACTAAGACTCCATTTTTAGGAGAATTTTTCAACTTAAGTTCAACTTTTTTCATTATGTTTGCGATTTCTTTGAAACCTACAGGAACATTTACGACTTTCACATCGTTTTTAGCTGCCCATTCATCCCAAGATAGAGCTGAAGCAGTAGTTTTTATAATAAATCTAGGATGATTATTCCAAAGATTTTCATCTTTCAATTGTTTTGCCCAGAAGTCCATAAGCATCAAAAATGCCTGATTAGCCGTAAATACAGTAAGAACAACATCATTACCGAGTTCAATATAATCAACACCTAGTTTTTTAAGTTCAGGAATTCTGTCAGCACTTTCTGTTTGGGTAATTGTCAGCCTATCATGGTCAGGATCAGTAATTAAAACCACAGTTCCAACAGGGTAATCCTTTAATTTTTCATCATAATGCAGTGTATCAATTACAGGGAAAAATTTTGTACCGTCAGGCTTTTTCGCAAGCACAGTAGCATCAACCGAATAATCATAAAATGCTTTTTCGCCTTTTGGGGTAACATCATATTTTCCTATTGAATGGAAAAACGGATCTTCTTCAACATTAAACCAAACAAATTTGTCATCAATACCAAGATTTTTTAATACTCTTGAAAGTGTTCTATATGCAGACCCACCGACATTTTCTATTACAATCTTAGAATCAAAAGATTTTATCAAATCGAGGTTCACATTTTTAGCGACACCTGATTTTAAGTATTCTACATACAAATCAACACCATCATCAATTGATTTCATTACTGATTCATTTATAAGCGGATTGTCGATTGCAGCAATTTTAATCTCATAGGAGCCTTTTTCATTAACTTCATCAAAAATCTGTTGAATTTTATTAACAAATTCCATTGATTCTTCAGGAAGATACTGACTACCTTGCGAATTTAAGTCCTTTGTTGCATTTTTCACAGAAATACCGTGACTTGATGTTATATATTCTCCGCCAAGCAAATCCAGTTTAAAAGCCAAAAATGAAGCAAGCCAAATTGGAATGGTTTGTTTACCATTTGGAACAAGAGTTTGAATCCCGTTTGCTGCCTGAATTCTGGCAATTGCATTCAAAAACAATTTAGAATTATACCTGACTTCACAGCCTGCAACTTTCACAATACGTTTTCCCACATACTTTTCATTAGCAACAAGTGCTTTAGCCAAAGTCGCAAGAACAATTCCGACTAAATTAATAGGAAATCTTGTATCCTGCGGAAATAAAATATTTTGCGGACCTCTAATGCCTGCAGTTGAAACTTTAGCCTCTTTTGCGTAATTTGCAAACCACTCTTCAAGGTTAAGCCCTTCAGGGTTAGTAACCTCATTATAAGGTTTTAAATGCTCTTTTTTTAATATAAAAGAAAATTCTCCTTCAATATCAAAATTCATTAAATTTAAATTCTTAATATAATCCGGTGTTTTATCAAAAACACTTTTAAATAATTCATTTTCTAAAGCATTTTCTGAGGTTTTTAATTCAAACATATTTCTCTCCTTATTTATGCAAATAATACAATAAAAAAACATTAATATATAGCCCCTGTAAGAATTTTTGTGTATAATACAATTACAGATTATGGAGAGCAAATATGTCAAAACACAAAGAAAAATATTCAACACGCAAAGCTTCCCAATTTAACAGATGGAGAACACTATTTCAGTTTTTAGTTTGTAAAATCGGTTATATGATACGTTTAAAACTTGTTTACAGAATAGAAATAAACGGTTTGGAAAATGTTCCAAAAGATAATAACTATATAGTTTGTCCAAACCACTTATCCACACTTGACCCTCCGATGATGGTTGCAGTAATGCCAAGAAGCGTTGCATTTATGGCAAAAAAAGAACTATTTGATATACCGTTTATCAGATGGTGGATAGATTGGCTTGGAGCATTCGCTGTAAATAGAGAAAGCTTAGGACCATCTACAGTAAAAACAGTTCAGGAAATCAAAGCCAGTAACTGGGTTTTAGGTATGTTTCCCCAAGGGACTCGCGGTGTACCCGGAGAAATCAGAGGCGTAACTAAAGGTTTCGCAGGTCTTGCAAAACTTACTAAATGTAATATTTTACCAGTCGGACTAATCGGTTCTGAGCAGGTTAAAAGATGGCCTTTTACAGGAAAAATTATTGTAAATATAGGCGAAATTATACCATATGATAAGAATCCGGAAGTCGTAAGGTTGAAATGGATTGAAGAAATCCAAAAACTTACAGGATTTAAATATATTGATGACACAGAATCTAATACAGTCTTAAACAAAGAGGATGAAAAAGATGAGCAAAGAAGTTAGAAACTTCAATCGAAGATATACAAAAGAATATAATTTATTCAGAACAATATTTTTTATGACATTTTTGTATATCGTTGTATATGGTTTCTTTATAATATTCTATAATTTCAAGATTGAAGGTCGTAAAAATTTACCGGCAAAAGTTGCCAAAAACGGGAAATATATTTATGCCGGAAACCATGTTTCTATTTTTGACCCGCCTATGGTTGCTATGGCAGCAAATTGTCCGATAGCTTTTATGGCTAAAAAAGAATTATTTGAACCAAATGAAAAATTAAGCTGGCTTGTAAAAAGACTCGGAGCATTTGCAGTAGATAGAACAAAACCTGAAATTGCAACATTTAAAACAGTAAAAGAGGTCGTTAATACCAGCTGGTCATTGGGGATTTTCCCTCAAGGCGGTACAAGACCTTATGGCAGATTAGAAGGTATAAAAAAAGGTTTTGTAGCAATCGCAAAATCTGCAAAAGCCGACATAGTTCCTGTTGCTATAGCAAATTGGGATGGCTATCCAAAACTAAAACCTTTTACAAGACGTAATGTGACTATAAAAATTGGAACTCCTATTTCATACAAATTAAATGAAGAAGAAATTGTTTATGAATGGAGCAGACAAATATCAGAAATGGCAGATTATGAAAACTGCGCTCCAATTCCGGAATCCCAAATAAAAGAAAAAGAATTAGTTTAAGATATAAATAAAAGCCCCTTATTCAGGGGCTTTATTTTATTTAAAGAAAGGAATTTTATTTTATTGAATCAAACCTAGATTTGATTTAATTTTTCTAATGCGGCTTTAGCTGTTTCTGCTACACCCGGATCAGAATCGTTTTGAGCAATTGTGAATACAGTTGTCAAATCTTTTTTGTATGCAGGGTTTTGGATATAGCTTAAAGCTTCAATAGCAGATGCTCTAACCATAGGGTTTGGATTGTCTTTCAAGTTATCAACAACTGTAATTGCACCAGGAAGTTCTGTTAAAGGAACTGTTTGATTAGATAAACGAGCTACTTCATCACCGTAAAGTTTTTGCATTATTGCTGATGTGAATAAAGCGTAGCTTTTGTTTCTTTCAGCTTGTTCTTTTGGTGAAATTTTGTTAGCAAGTTCTTTTTCAGCATCGGTAACTTCTTTACCTGTCATGATTTTTTCTCTTGCTGCAACTTGTTCAGCTGTTGGGCCTTCCAATTTGCTTGAATCGAAGTTAACAATATTTGTTAAAGCATCAAAAACTTTTGTATCAACTAATTCTGTAGCTTTTTCAGGTGTTTGATTTACCATATTAGCAATTTCTTCCATACCAGCTGCTTGAACATCAAAATCAGGGTTTGCTAATTTCGCAATGAAAGAATTTACATCAACTAACGGAGCTACTGTTTCAGAAGAAACGATTTCAGGTTTTGCTTCTGTTTTTGGAGCTTCCGGAGTTGAAACTACAGGTTCTGGAACTGCAGGAGTCGGAGTTGGCTCAACCGGAGCTGCCGGAACATTTATATTTTGTTGTTGAATTTCAACAGGAGCCTGCGGAGTTACAACAGGTGCCGGAGCTGCTTCAAGAGCAGGTACTGCAGGAACTTGAACAGGTGCTGTTGCTACTGCTTGAGGAGCCTCTACAACCGGCGGTTGCTGCATTACTGGAGCTTGCGGTACGCAAGGCGGGTAATACGGTTGGACCGGAGCTTGAGGATATTCATAAACCGGTGCTTGAGGATATGTATAATAAGGCATTGTAGGTTGAGCATATTGAGGAGCTTGACCAATACCTTGAGTTCCTACTGACGGGTTGTTAATTTCAATATTTACAGCATTTAATTTCGGCTGCTGTGGAACAGGCATATATGTTGTCTGTTGTTGTACCATATATGGATTTGATATTGGTACACATGGAATTTGATTCATAAATTTTTCCTTTCCTACATAAAATTGAGTCTATTACCATTCTACCGTTTAAATACGCGTAAAGGGAAAATATTGCTAAAAATACTTCATATTTTAATAAAACTTTACATTAAAAGTAAAAAAATCAAATATAATTGACTTTTAAGCAACTATTAGTTAACCAGGCAAAATTTTTGGAAAGAAAAAGTTTTTTATGCTAAAATTATAAAGTAAGGATATCAAAAATGGTCTAAGAACCATATATACATTGAGGATATAGATGAAGATAGACAAAACTAAAACAAATTCAATTAGAAAAGCATTCGGAAAAACTCTTGTACAAGTTGGAGAATTAAATGAAAGAATTGTAGTCATGGATGCTGATTTGGCATGCTCGACACAAACAAAAATGTTTGGTGATAAATTCCCTGACAGATTTTTTGACTGCGGTATTGCAGAACAAGATATGGTAGCAACAGCCGCAGGTATGGCTTCAGAAGGTAAAATCCCGTTTGTCGCAAGTTTTGCAATGTTTGCTACAGGCAGAACATACGACCAAATAAGAAACGGTATTTGCTACCCTTGTTTTAACGTTAAAATCATCGGTACTCACGGCGGAGTAACCGTTGGTGAAGACGGAGCAACACACCAAGCTTTAGAAGATATTTCATTAATGAGAAATATTCCGCATATGACAGTTATTGTCCCTGCTGATTCTCGAGAATGTGAAGAAGTTATTAAATATGCCGCTTTGCATGACGGTCCAATGTACATAAGAATATCCAGAAGTAATGTCCCTGATATATTCGATGAACACTATCACTTTAATATACATAAAGCAGTTGTTGTTGAAGAAGGAACAGATGTTACTGTATTTACTAACGGCGAAACTTTAGCAGAAGTCTTGCTTGCCGCTGAAGAACTTAAAAAAGAAAATATTTCGGTAGAAGTTATAAATGTGCCTGTAGTTAAACCGCTTGACATCCAAACAGTTATAAACAGCGCTAAGAAAACAAAATTTGCCGTAACAGTTGAAAACCATTCAACTATAGGCGGTTTAGGTTCTGCCATTTGCGAAACACTTGCAACTAAATACCCTTCAAAAGTATACAGAGTCGGAATTAATGATGAGTTCGGACAAAGCGGTAAATCTGAAGAATTACTGGAATATTACGGACTAGATGCTAAAACGCTGGTTAAACGAATCCGTACTATGTATAAAAAAGAACAGGAAAACTTATAATGATAACATTCCAAAACGTTACCAAAAGATATAAAAATAACCACTATGCCTTGAAAAATGTAAGCCTTGAAATTCATTCCGGCGAATTTGTATTTATCGTAGGCGCATCAGGCGCAGGTAAATCTACGCTTATGAAACTTTTATATGGTGAAGAAAAACCAACAAGCGGAATTATTTCAATCGGCGGTTTAAACATAGCTAATATTTCAAACGAAAAAATCCCCAATCTTAGAAGATGTATGGGAATAGTTTTTCAAGACTATAAATTACTTCAAAACCAGACAGTATATGATAACGTGGCATATGTTATCAGAACCATGGGAATAAGCAGTAAAGAAATTGATGCCCGCGTTAACGGTGCATTAAAAATTGTAGGACTTCATGAAAAAATGAAAGCTAAACCTACAGAATTATCAGGCGGAGAACAGCAAAGGGTAGGTATTGCACGTGCAATTGTTAATGGACCACCGCTTCTGATTGCAGACGAACCTACCGGGAACTTAGACCCTAAAAACTCTATGGAAATTATGCAAATCCTTGACCAAATTAACCAAAGAGGTATTACTGTTATCGTTTCAACTCACGATAACGCTATGGTTGATTATTTCAGAAAAAGGGTTATTACTCTCGACCAGGGAGAAATTGTTAGAGACATACAAGCAGGTACTTATGAATAGAAATCTTAAATCAAACGTAAAAAAACACATACCTAAAGACTGGTTATGTGAATTAAGAATATTATACAGATTAGGGAAAGAAACATTAAGCGATATTATTAGAACCGGCTGGGTTAATGTAGTTATTATAACAACAATGGCAGCAATTTTAATGATATTTGGTGCTTGTTTTAGATCTGCTCTTTCAATTTCTACATTTTCCAAAGAACTTGGAAATGCTTTAGAAATTTCTGTTTATTTAAAAAACAGTTCAGATGTTAAAAGCGTTAAAAATGACATTGAAAAACTCCAGCATGTAGAAAAAATAACAATTATTCCAAAAGCAGATTCTTGGAGTAAGCTTAAAAATGAAATGAGCCTGCCAAACATCGAAAATCCACTTCCTGACACTTTGCATGTTAAAGTTGATTCTCCGGAAAATATTCAGCCTATATTTGATCACATAAAAACCATACCTGCAGTTGAAGATATGAGCTACGCTAAAGATTTGGCTTCGAAAATTGAACTTGTTAACCATGTCGTAAAAACAATTACACTTGTCGTAATTGGTATTATGGCACTTCTTACAATAACAATTATCAATAATACAATCCAACTTGTTATTCAATCCAGAAAAGAAGAAATTGAAATTATGAGATTAATGGGTGTAAGCAACTGGTATATAAGATTTCCATTCATTATGCAAGGTGCTTTTTATGGATTTACAGGCTCACTGCTTGCAATGATTCCGTTAAATTATATACAAAACGGGTTAGCAAATATCCATAAGTTCTTTATGATTCCATCACCGCCTAATGCTCAAGGTACAGTACTTTTGGTAATGTTTTCAATGAGTATATTGTTTGGTGCAGCAGGCAGCTTCTGGTGTATAAAAAAACATCTTCAGGTATAAAATTTAATGATAGACAGCAATAATATATTATTAGTAACTGATTACGAAGAAGTAGCAAAAACAATTATAAAAAAATTGGTTTTGCTTCGTAATAATGACAATATTACTGTCTGCTCTCGGAAAAACGCAAAAAAAATACTTGAAAAGTCACTACACTGTGTAGTTATTCTTCACGAATCAGAAGATGAAAACTCTACCTTAAAAATGATTTCAAATATTAAAGAAATTAAAAAAGATGCTGAAATCGTTCTTCTTTTAAACGATACAAATCCTGAACTTATATTAAATGCCTATGATAATGGTATTTATGATTATTTTCTGGTTGATTCCGAAGATTATGAAATGCTTATTAAAACAGTAAACTGCTTCAGACTCAGAACGGTTAAAGATATTGGTTTAAGAAATGAAAAATTTCTATACCAGCAAGGTGTTATAGATAGTAAAACAAACCTGTACCAGTACAAACACCTTAAAGAAATTTTTATTGATATATCAGATAATCTACGAATTCAAAATGGGATTTTGGTACTTATCACCCTGGATGAAAAAACTAAAACAAAAATTTCGACAAACAGACTTGCCTGCACTATAAAAAATAATCTTCGTGGAGACGATATTATTGCAGTTGCACGTGGCGGAAAATTCTATATTATAATGCCAAATATTGATATAGAAGGTACAAAATCTGTTATTCAAAAAATTCAAGACAAAATGGGCGATGACTTTAAAATACGTGCAGGGCTTTCAAAAATCGGAATTCAGTCATTTGAAACCATTGATAAAAATGTTCAAGATGGTCTAATTTCTGCAATACAAAATGATGAAATGACTGTATGCCTTGAAACTCAGAATTCAACTTCAAATTCTTGGCTAGAAGATGATGAGACAGCACCTAAAAAGGATTTCAAATTATTTAAAAGCGCATTTACAAATAAACTTGAAAGCGTTATCACACCTATATTTTATCGTTTTCAAAAAGAATGTGAAACTAAATTAACTAATACTGCAGTTAGCCAGTACGCTAATAATATTGAATGTGTTTTTAGTTTAAAAAATGAAAACATCCACAGTGAATTGACGATAAGATACAATGGGTATGCCAAATTTAAAATAACTATCACCCACAGCGGACTTGATAGCGCAGAAAACACTAAACTGGAACTTCCTTTAAGTGGTTTAACTGATAAACAGTTAATTTCATTACTAAAAAAATTAAAAGACGAATATAAACAAACTGCATTTGTGAAAGGAAACTAGCAATGTTAAATAGAGAAAACAGTGTACTTGTAATCATAGATATTCAGGAGAGATTGGTATTAGCATCAAAATACGGTGTAGAAGTTTCTGCAAATATGTCAAAACTGGCAAAAGCCGCTGATATTTTAAATATACCGACAATTGTAACTGAACAATATCCAGCAGGGCTGGGAAGTACAACACCTGAACTTAAAAATTCATTACCACTTAATTCTTTTACAACAGAAAAATCCTCGTTTTCTGCTATGCTTGAGCCTGCATTTGCAGAAAAAATTAATTTGCTAAAAGAAGCAGGAAAAACACAAATAGTTTTAGGCGGAATTGAAACTCACATTTGCGTTTTACAAACTGCTTGTGAACTTATTAAAGAAGGTTTTGAAGTATATATAATAAAAGATGCCTGCGCAAGCAGAAACAAAAAAGAGTATAAAACCGGACTTGAGCTTTTAAAACAATACAATGCAAAAATAAGCTGCGTTGAAATTGCTTTGTTTGAATGGTTAAAAACTTCAAAACACCCTAATTTTCGAGAAATTCAGACTCTAATTAAATAACTAAGGGTTTAATACAACCATTTCACAGTTTTTACAGTCAAATTTCAGCGGATATTTTTTACCTTTTACATCTGCTAAATACAGCTTTTTACAGGCTTGACCACATAAACCTGCCGCAAATTTTAAGCAATGCTTTGTCCGCATAAGTTCAATTCCTGACGGGGTTTTATCCGAACATTCCAATGCAGGTTGTGTTATTTCACAATTACAATTTTTATAAAATTCTTTTGCATCATTATTAAACACATTTGCCAGATAATCAATTTCTTGTTTTGGAAAAGTCGTATAACAAATAGGTTTTTGCTCTAATCGTTTAAAATTCCTTAACCTTTCTTCATTTAATAAACTTAATATATCTCTGCGAATTTCATTAATTTTTGAAATAGGAAGAAATGTTATTTCTGCGTTATTAATATCGACAGATTGTGTATAATAATCGCTTTCTCCGGTCTTTTGAAGCTGTGAAATAATATTTTCTTTCATCTTTTCAATATTTTTAGGTTCTTCGCCTTTCGGTATAATAATTTCAGCTTTATTATTATCCTCATCTATTGCAGTCAAAATTTTACCGTTAAAGATAAATTTCACCCCAATTTTACGAACAGTCTTTGAATTTTCAAGCTGTTTTTCAAATTTTGAATCAAAATTTCTATAAAGCAATGTACCGGTTTTAATACCATCCATTTTATTCGGATAAATTCTGTTTCCTTCAACTTTATTAACCAAAAATCCGCTCATTTCACCATCTTTAATAAAACATAAACCATCCTGCGGATTTAAATCAGCATCAATTTCAAAATAATTATGACAAATTCGTTTTACCTTACCAAGCTTTTGACCACGTGACTTTGGTGATAAGAAATTAAAACACTGTTCGCGCCCGTTTAAGAAATAATCAGTATAGCCGCGATTAAATGTTTTATCAGTATCCGGTTCAAAATCTAAGAAAATCTTACCTGAAGATGTCCTTTGTGCATACTTATTTAATAAATCATTATAATATGCCACAACATTTTTTACATAATTTATATCTTTAAGCCTGCCTTCAACTTTAAAAGATTTAACCCCGCAAGATATTAGTTTTTCAATACTATCAGAGGCATTAAAATCTTTTAATGACAGTAAGTATTTATCTTTTAATATAACTTTTCCTTTTTCATCAATAAGAGAATATTTTTTACGGCAAGGCTGTGCACATTCACCTCTGTTTGCAGAACGGCCGCCGTTTGCATATGAGAAATAGCATTGCCCGCTGTATGATACACATAACGCCCCGTGAATAAATGTTTCTATTTCACAATCGGTATTTTTACAGATTTCTTCAATTTTTTCAAGCGACAATTCTCTTGCCAATATAACACGTGAAAGCCCTAAATCATTGAAAAACTTAGCTTTTTCAAGTGTTCTGTTATCACATTGTGTACTGGCATGTATTTGAATAGGAGGAATTTTACCATCAATTGCAGCTTTTATAAGCCCCATATCCTGAACAATAATAGCATCAACACCAATATTATATAAATTTTTGACCAATTCTACAGCTTTATCAAGTTCAGAATCATTAAGAATTGTATTAATAACAACATGAATTCTCACATAAAATTTATGAGCATAATTTAAAAGCTTTTCTATATCTGACAAGGAGTTTGGTGCATTTTTACGTGCGCCAAATTCTTCCGCACCGATATAAATAGCATCTGCACCACTATTAATAGCCACGATTGCAGTTTCTAAATTTTTCGCAGGAGCTAATAATTCTACACTTTTCATAAGCTTATTTTATAACAAAATCATCAAGAAATCGTAATAATTAGAATAAATTTTACAATTAATGATAAAATTAAAAAAAAGGAAAAGTATGAAAATTTCATTAATAAATCATGGATGTGCAAAAAATCTTGTAGATGCTGAGCTTATACTTGGAATTCTGACAGAAAAAGGTTATCAGGTAACGCTTGATGATAATGATGCTGAAATCGTTATCGTTAATACTTGTTCATTTATTCACGATGCGGAAAAAGAATCCGTTCAAAGTATTCTTGAGATGATTGAACAGGGGAAAAAAGTAATCGTAACCGGATGTTTATCCCAAAAACATAATCAGGATTTAAAAGATGCAATACCGGAACTTGCAGGAATGATTGGGACTTCAAATCTCCAAGATATTATAAAAATTGTTGAAAGTATTGAAAAAGGCGAAGAATATAAGAGTATTATTGAAGATAACCCAAAATATATTTATCTGGAAACAATTGAACGCCAACAAATTACTATGGGAGCAAGTTCTTATTTAAAGATTGGTGAAGGCTGCAACTATAGCTGCGGATATTGTATTATTCCGAAATTACGCGGCAAATATATTTCCAGATCAATTGAAAACATTGTAAAAGAAGCAAAAAAACTTGTAGCAAAGGGAGTAACAGAAATTATCCTTATTGCTCAAGACACATCTTCTTACGGTATAGATTTATACGGAAAGCAAGCACTGCCAAAATTATTAGAAGAATTAAACAAAATTGATAATCTATCATGGATACGTATAATGTATGCTTATCCTACACAAATGACAGATGAACTAATTGATGCTATAGCAAAACTTGATAAAGTTGTAAAATATGTTGATATACCACTTCAGCACTCTCATCCGCGAGTTTTAGCATCTATGAAACGTCCGGTAATGGATTACAAAGAACTTGTTGAAAAAATTAGGAATAAAATTCCGGGAGTTTCAATAAGAACCTCACTTATAGTAGGTTATCCTGGAGAAACCGAAGAGGAATTTGAGCATTTGTATAGTTTTGTTAAGGAAGTAAGGTTTGATAGAATGGGCGCTTTTGAATATTCAAGAGAGAAAAACACCTATTCTGATACACTTTCAGACCAAATACCTGCCAAAATCAAAAAACAAAGGCGCGATAAATTAATGAAATTACAACAAAAAATTTCATTAGAAAATAACGAAAAATATATAGGTACAACTTTAAAATGTATCGTAGAGGGATACACTGATGAAGGTGTTATAATTATGCGTTCTGAACACGATGCGCCGGAAATTGACGGTGTTGTATATGCTTCGTGCGAAAGACAGGTAGTACCTGGTGATATAGAAAATGTTCTAATAAATCAAGCTGATGAATACGATTTATTTGGAAAAATTATTGACTAATAAAGGATAGAAAATGGAATACATCGAAAATAAAGAACTGGAAGAAAAAGAGATTAAAGGTATTTTTACTGATATGATAAAATATTCCCCATCAAAGCTTTGCGGAATGTTCGGTAATATGATTGCGATACCTATTTATACAAGTCTTTTTTCCCAGGAACAATATGGATTATATACAATCTCCATAGCTATGCTTTCATTTCTTTGTATACTTTTTTCAGATTGGGTAGGTTTATCAGGTTTGAGATTTTTCAGACACCATCAAATTGTTGATGATTTACCAAAATACCTGACAACTTTAGTTACACTTTTAACAATAAATATGGTGTTAATGTTTGGGATTGCATTTATATTTAAAGATAGTTTATACAGCTTTTTCCATGTACCTTTTAAATATTTTCTTGCTGTATTATTCCTTATTATTCCTGTTGCAATAAGAGCCTTACTTTCACAGTTATTAAGAGCACAGCTAAAATCAATTTCATACACTGTTGCAACCATTTTAAATCAATTTGCGACAATATTTTTAGCTGTATTTTTTGCAAAATATTTTAATATGGGTGCAGCTTCAATTTTATTAAGTATGGGGTTATCAATATCTCTAATCGATATATTATTACTTTATCAAAGTGAAATTTTAAAGGTTTTTAAATTCCAAAAAATTGAATGGAAATTTATTTTACCTATTATAAAATATGGTATTCCAATCGCGGCAACATCACTTAGTGCCTGGATTATAACTCAAAGCAACAAGTTTATCATGAACAGTATCAGCGGATTTTCAAAAGCAGCTCTTGTAGGAGCAGGTTACGGTTTAACCTTACCTATCTTAATGCCTTTATTTGCTATGATTACAGTCGCGGCAATACCAAGAATTATTAACTTATATGAAGCAAAAGTTGATGTTAGACCAATAATTTCAAAATTTATGGGTTATTACATACTCGTTGCATTACCGATAATTACCGTAATGTCATTATACAGCGTTGATATCGCTCATATATTTATTAAAAATGAAAAAATGTTTGAAGCAAGTTTACTTGTACCATATTTTTCATACGGTGTATTTTTCCTTGCTATGACAGATTACACTACATTACAGTACCACCTCGCAAACAAAACTCATATTGAATTTATTATCAAACTAGTATCTGGAATAATTGGAATTATTTTAAATGTAGTTTTAATACCCAAAATGGGACTTAAAGGTGTTGGTATAGCTACATTTGCTGCAAACTTTTTATATTGGTTATTAAGTGTAATAATTATTATTCCAAACCTTAACTTAGAATTTCCTAAAAACACCGTATTAAGAATATTATTGACAGCAATTCCTACCGGGGTAATCTTATACTTGCTTAAACTTTACGGCGGAAATATTTCTGGAATAATTCAAATTTGTTTACTTTTGTCAGTATTCTATTTAGTTTACTTTTTGGGAGCTAAAAAAATAATAAAACTTACATAGTAATAAAACTTAATATTATATTTTGCACTAGCAATTTTCAAAAATCACATACGTTATAAAAAGAGTGCACAAATTTTGTCATGCCTTAAAAAATTTTAATAAATTGACAAAAATTTTTATGCTCTTGCTAGAATAGAAGTCTAGCCTAAATTATCGATAATTATAAAAATTTAATAACGTTATGAAAGGATTTAATATGAGAACCAGAAGTAAAAGACCAAAAAGAATTACTGCAGCTGCTTTAACTGCATTATTCTTATCTCATCAAACTTTAATGCTTTCTGCTGTTGCAAGTGAAATCACCGGTGTAACTGGCAACAATGGAGTATATAATATTAATCCATCAGCTGTAATTACAAAAAATGGGAAATTAACTGATATTGGATATAGAAAATATATTGACTTTAACTTGGACAAAGGTGACATCGCAAATCTTATTTTTAAATATGGAAATAATGATATCAATACATTTATCAACCTTGTCGAAAATCGTATAAATATTAACGGTATAGTTAACACTATGCGCGAAAACGGATTTTATAACGGGAAAGCTGTTTTCGTATCTCCAAATGGAATGGTAGTAGGCGCATCAGGCGTACTTAATGTTGGTTCATTAAGTATCTACACTCCAACAAAAACAACATTTGACAACTATGTAAAAAACCCTCAAGCTGAATATGGTGCTTTATCAAGAAATAATTCAGGAAAACCTATTACTATTAATGGTAAAGTTATTGCCGCTAATGACGTTGAGTTATACGGTGGAAAAGTTACAGTTGCTAAAAATGCAGGAATTATTGCAGGTGTTAACGAAACAAAAATGGCACAAATAACAAGCCACGATATGGCTGACACTTTATTTAATCAACTTGTTAACACTGATAATATGAATAAAGCAAATCAATTTTACAGTGATAACGGTAATATTTACATTAAAACAAACCAAACTGCTGACATTGCCGGGGTTGATATTCAAGGTGATGTTAAAAACTTTGGTTCCGGTAACACTGAAATCCGAAATGTCGGCATTGACGGCGTAAAAATTTCTGGTAATATCTCCAATGTTGATGGTTTGGTCAAAATTAACAACAATAATGGCGGAATCGATATATCCGGAAATATAAAAAATAATGGAACAACACAAATTTTCAATGTACCGGCAGATGGTTACGAAACCAAATTTACAATTGATGGTGTTGAATACTCATATAAAATCGATTCCGATTCAGGATTAAATATTTCAGGAAATATAGATACTAAAGGTGAAACTACTATTAGAAACACTGCATCTGAAGGTTTGAATATTTCCGGAACAATTAACAATGAAGGTCAATTAACTATTCAAAACGGTATTGAAGCCGCAACAGATGCTGCAAATGCTAAGAATAGCGAAATGGCAGGTTTAACAATTACCGGTGCAATTAATAATATAGGTAATGCCAACATTACAAACTATGCAGCTGGCGGTTTGAATGTTGAATCAGAAGGTACAATCACAAATAATCAAGGTACACTTGCAATGTTAAACACTGATGGCGGTTTAAATATTGCAGGAACAGTAAATAACCAAGGTACAACAACAGATATTACTAACCACGGTGCAAACGGACTTAATGTTAACGGCACTGTTGCTTCTAACGGCAACTTAGCTATGACTAACACAGGTGCTAAAGGGCTAAATATCGCATCTTCAGGACGTGTTAACGGTAACAACAACATCACCATCACTAATACCGGCGCAGGCGGAGTTAACGTTAAAGGATTAGTTAATGCTAAGAAAAACGTAAAAATCGACAACAAAGATTCTAACGTGGTTATTGGTGACAATACAGATAACAACAACTACGTCACTGCAGGTAACAACATAGACATAATCGTTGTTGACGGTAATCTGCTTAACTATGGAGTCGAAAAAACTCTGCTAAACGCTGCTGGAAACCTTAACATGGACATTACTAACGGTACTATTGGTGAAGCAGTTCAACAAGATGCGTGTGTAGGTTCTGGATGTACCGGTATTGGGCCAAAACAAAACGGGTCAAGAGACTTTACTAAATCTATTAACGCAAACATTAAAGGTAAAGTTAACGCGAAAACTACAAACACAAAAGATGCGGTTAAACCGGATGATTTAGTTATTAACTATGCAGCTATTGATTCGGATATGAACATCGATACTATTAAAGCGGACGGTAGAGTTATTCTGACCGTTGACAGTTTAGAGCATATTCAAGGCGGACCGAATGCGGAGAAAAACAGCGGGAAACGTTACAATATGATTAACGCATCCACAGATCCGAACAAGGCTAACATTGAAGGATGGGGTATTTCGCTGATTGCTAACGGAAGCATTGGTTCTAAAGATAACAAAGTTACTTTCAACCAGACTAAAGCCGCGGATGGCTATGCTATGGATGTTCTCGCTAACGAAAATATATATATGAAAGCTTTAGACGATGAAAAGAATAAAGTTAACAAAGTTTGTAATATGATTGCCCGTGAAGGAGATTTGGATGTCGAATTTGGTGGGAACACTCATATACAAAATGTTACAGCTGAAGGTGATTTAAGGATTGTTACAAGAGGTACAAATTTAACTATTGAAAATCTTGGACACGTTGTTGATCCGTCGATTAATCCTGCTGATTATTTTGGAGAAAGAAAAGACGGACAAAAAGATGGCGGATATATGGGCGAAGACTACAGAGATGAAGTTTTGCCGGATAATGTTATTCTGAAAGCGTTAGATATTAACAAATTTACAAGACCGGACGGAGAAGATGTTAACGGATACTATGGTTATGCGGATTCTACTGTTAGGGTAAATAATGCTGTATTAGACAACGGTAAGATGGATATTACTGCTGATAACATTTACGCGAACGGGATTTACGTAAGCTTTGGCAAGGATGGTTTTGTGAAACAGCCGAACGATTCGACCGGTAAGGTTGTGGGTTCAAACGGTATTCCGACAGGGCATGCGGTTAGACCGGAGGACGTAAAAGAAACCGGACGTGATGAACATGATAGAAATTATTATGAACATGAAGGTGATGGTGACGGTGTATTTGATGGTATTCCATCAGATGTGGACGATGATGATAACATTGTGGATAGCACACCGTTAGAAATCCCTGACGAACCGGGCGATACAGATACAGATACAGATACAGATACAGATACAGATACTGACACTGACACTGATACTGATACTGATACTGACACTGATACTGATACTGATACTGATACTGATACTGACACTGATACTGATACTGATACTGATACTGATACTGATACTGATACTGATACTGATACTGACACAGATACAGACACTGATACTGATACTGATACTGATACTGATACTGATGACGATATCGAAACTGATGCTGACGGAAGTGTTACATACATTCAAAGAAAAGACATCAATAATGCAATTACTGCCATTGATAAACGCCAATATATGAGATTCAATATTCAGGAAATAAAACATCCGGTACTTTTGGAAAAAACTGAAAACATAAACCAAATACTAGATATTTCTCGTGGCGGAATTGCTATCAAACATAATAATACTCTAAAAGTTGGAGATGTAATTCCTGTTCATATTACATACAAGAATTTAGATATAAATACCAATGTAAAAGTTGTTTCAGCCTCTACGAACAGAGCCGGTGCAGAATTTACAAACCTTGATAAAGCTATTGCAAATCAATTATTATACTTAAACGTAATGCTTGAAGCAGATAATAATATATTAGCGACAAGATTTAAATAAGAAAAAGCCCTTAGAATAATTTCTAAGGGCTTTTTTATTGAAATTAACGTAATCTTGTTCTTTGTAAATATGCACCTTGAACTGTTCTTTGACGGACTACAGGACCTGAAACAGCTGCACGATTTTGTTTCATACCGCCTAATTGAGAACCTGCTTGCATAATGAAGCTTCCTGCCTGCATACCATTTGCAAGTTTTTTTGTTAATGATTTATCAACTTCACCAGCAATTTTATTCATTGCAGATGTAGAACCTTTTGCAGCTTCTAAATTTTTAAGTTGTCCGTTTACATCACCTAATTTTCCTTGTATAGCTTTTTTAGTTGATTCATCAGTTGCTTTTTCTAATTGTCTTTCAAGTTTTTGTTGTTGTGATTTTAAATCTTCTGTTCTTTTTGCAATTTCTTTTGTTGCTATTTTAGCATTAGCTGTATCAACTTTACCTTGGTATTTATCTGCTTGAACTTGCATTTTATCAGCTTTTGCTTCCAATTTATCAACTTTTGCTTGAGTTTTTGCATCAAGCTTTGGTTCTTCAACTTTAGGAGCATCAGTTGGAGCATCTGCTTTTGGTGCATCAGTTGGAGCATCTGCTTTTGGCGCACCGTCTGCAGCTTTATCTACACCATCTTTAGCTCCTTCAGCAGCTTTCTCAGTTGCTTTATCTGAAACTTCTGTTGCTTTAGCCTGCATTTTGTCAGAAGCTTTTTGAGAAGCATTTGCAACTTCTTGGTTAACATTCTTGAAGCCGCTTTGAATTTCTTTTGTACCTTTAACTGCTGACATACCAGACATTGCTGCTGCACCTGCTGACATAAATGCTCCGAGAATATTACCTTGAGCAACGTTAACTGCTGTTTTTGTTACGTTTGCAGCCATTTTACCATAGTTACCAACAGTTTCAACAGTAATACCAACTTTTTGAACAACACCACCAGGTGCAATTAATGAACCAAATGTAATAGGACAAGCTGTACCTAAAGCGATCATACCTTTACCAACATATTGGGTAGCAAGACCAGCCATTGCTGTATAGCCTGAGATTTCATCTGTTTTTTCTGCAACTTTCATTACTTTATCAGCTGCTGATTGATGTTGTTCAACATTTTTAACATTTGCTGCTGCTGTTTTTTGATAAGCTTTTGCAGTTTTAGTTAAAGTTCTTACGCGTTTATTTGTTGCGACTTGAACTTTTTTCATTTTTACTTGTGTTGAACCTAATTTAGTTTGATTTGATTGAATTTTTGTATTTGAAGCTTGAAGTTTTTGTTGAGCAGCTTCTCTATCGGCATCAGAAATTGACTCATTAGCTAAAATTGCATTTTGTTCTTCTACAATTGCATTTTGGTCTTCTATTTGAGATGATAATTTTTCCATATCAGCAGCTTGTTTTTTCATCTCTTTTTGAGATTTTTGAATAGCTTTTTCTTCTGCTTTCATCTGTTTTTTGAATTTTTTATCATCTTTTTTCATCTTTTTATCTAAAGATTTCATTTCAGATGCAGAATCTTTCATTTCAGAAGTACCGCGTTCAGTTTGAGCAGTTGCTGCTTTTGCATCATTTGAAGCTGATTCCGCTTCACCTTGAGCCTGATCACCTTTTTTAGCACTAAATTCTTGATTTTTTACTTCTTCTTTTTTATCACCGCCTGCAACATTTGAAGCTCTTTTTTGCATTTCAGAATTAACTTTGCTAAGTTTTTTTTCAATACCATTTGTAATAAATCTTGGTAAGTTTTTATCTTTTAATTCTGTTAATTCTTCTTTTAAATCGTTTAATTCGCCATCAGGTACTGCTGTAAGATTATCAAAATCATAATTTCCGATATCTACTTTTTCGTTTTCGTTACGAGATTCAGTTCTTGCTGCTTGTTGTTTAGTTTCAGCCTTTTCAGTTTTAGCAGCCGGTTGAGTGTTTTGAATATCAGAAACTGATTTAGCAGTATTTGTGCGAACGACATTACCAGCTTGGTTAGTTTGAACTTGATTATTAATTCTTGCATTTTGAGAACTTACTGTATTAGCTTTAGCATTAAATACAGAGCCATTCATTGTCATATGAACAGGAACTTTTGAAGTTAAGCCGGCTTTTTTTACTTGACCGCCTTTCATCATCTTCAAAAGCTTTTGAATGTCTGTATTCTGATTTACACTGTTAATGCTCATTTATTAAAAGCTCTCCAAATTACTCTCTTATATATATAAAAACTTTTGAAATTGTCTAATTTCAAGACTTTTGCTTTTGTTTACAATTGTTTACAATGCCTGTAATATTTGCTAACAAGTTGATATGTCGTTTTCTTTATGATAAAATTAAATGGTAGTATATATTAGGGAGACTTTAATATGGATTTAATGAAAGGTAAAAAAGGGGTAATCTTTGGTGTATCCAATACTCACGGGATTGCTTACAGTATAGCAAAACAACTTCACGATGCAGGTGCAGATATTGCATTCACATATGCCGGTGAAGCTATGGAAAAAAGAGTTCGTCCAATCGCAGAAGGTATGGATGCTAAGGTTATCATGAGCTGTGATGTAACAAAAGAAGACGAAGTAAAAGCTGTTTTTGAAGAATGCGAAAAAGTTTATGGAAAACTTGATTTTGTTGTTCACGCAGTTGCTTTCGCTAAAAAAGAAGACTTAATGGGCAGATTCATTGAAACTTCAAAAGATGGTTGGGATACAGCATTGGGCGTAAGTGCTTATTCACTTGTTACAATTTGTCGCCATGCTGAACCTATCTTAAATGAAGGTGCTTCAGTATTTGCATTAACTTATCTTGGTTCTATTCTTTCAGTTCCAAGCTACAACGTTATGGGCGTAGCTAAAGCTGCATTAGAATCATCTATGAGATTCTTAGCTGTTGACCTTGGTAAAAAAGGTGTTAGAGTTAACTGTATTTCAGCAGGACCTGTAAAAACTCTTGCTTCAATGGGTATCAGCGGTTTTTCAAAAATGCTTAAAGCTGCTGTTGCAAGATCTCCTCTTGGCAGAAACGTAGCATTAGAAGAAGTTGGTAAAGCAGGTTTATACTTAGCTTCTGACTTATCTTCAGGTACTACAGGCGAAGTTATCTATGTTGACTGTGGATGCCGATCAGCTTACGGTTCAGCTGAAGAAATGGATATTCTTGCTGAAAACATAGAATTATAATAAATTCCAAAGGAAAACAAAAAGAGTAAAAGTTAAACTTTTACTCTTTTTTTATATAATTTTTTTAATACATAGATTGTAAATCTAAATCCATCTGCATTTTTAATTCATCTATATTATCAAATTTAATTTCAGAACGAATCATCCTGTTAAAACTAACCTTAACCTCTTTATCATACAAGTTGCCATTAAAATCTAAAATATAAACTTCCAGAATTGCAATACCATCATTTGAAACAGTAGGAGAAACCCCATAATTTGCTAAACCTTTATACTTATATCCATTATCCAGTTCAACATCGACATCATAAACACCGTATGGCGGTTCAACAATATCTAGCGGGTAAATTATATTAGCAGTAGGATAACCTAATGTTCTGCCTAATTCTCGTCCTTTTATTACAGTCCCGGAAACTGCAAATTTTCTGCCAAGCATAGAGTTTGCCATATCTACAACTCCTGTTTTAATGAACTGTCTTATTGCAGTTGAACTTATTACATCACCCCAGATAGATTGAGGCGGAGTTGCTGAATATACATAATCAAATTTATCTTGGTAATCTGATAAAAATTTTACATTACCGGTTTTATCAACCCCAAATTTATGATTAAATCCTGTAGAAATTGCTTTTGGAGAGAAATATTTAACTAAAACATCTTCCAAATATTGAGCAGGAGAAAGATTATAAATGGTTGCGAAATCCAGTTCAAACACATAATCTACACCTAACTGTTCAAGGAATTTATATTTATCTTCTAAAGTCAAAATATATTTTGGAGATTCCCCCTTAAAAAAACAATATGGATGCTCCTGAAAAGTAACAACAGCAGACTTACAACCATTTTCTTTTGCATAATCAACAGCACAAGAAATTACTGCTTGATGCCCAAGGTGAACACCATCAAAGAATCCAAGTGCTAAAGATAAATTCGGGATATTTCTAAGTTCTCTAATAATCTCCATGTTATGATTATATCCTAAAAAAAGTAAATGTAAAAAATGTTAAATATGTTAATTAAACAATATTCCGGCAATCGTTGCAGACATATAACAAGTCAATGTACCACAAATCAAAGCCCTAACACCAAGTCTTGCAAGGTTCTTACGTTGATTTGGCGCAAGTTCGCCTATACCGCCTAGTAAAATTGCAATTGAACCGAAATTACCAAAACTACAAAGAGCAAAACTCGCAATTAAAAAAGCTTTTGGTGATAAATGCGTCGCAGAAGAAGTTAAATCCATATATGCAACCATTTCATTTAGTACAAGTTTGGTACCCATCAAACCACCAACAGTAGTTGCTTCTGCAACCGGAACTCCCATAACAATTGCCAAAAGTGCAAAAATCTTACCCAAAATCATTTTTAAAGAAAGATGAGTTAAATCAAATCCGACAGATGTTAAATTAAAATGCAAATATTTAACAACAGCATTTCCGATTCCGCCCAGTAACCAGTCAATCATAGCAACAAGTGCCACAAGAGCCAAAATCATCGCAACAACATTTATAGCAACTTTCATCCCTTCAGAAGCGCCTGATGCTATTGCGTCAAATACGTTAACATGCTGCCTGTTTCTTTTACTAAAAGTTAACTTAAAATCCTTACTTGTTTCTGGTTCCCCTGTTTCAGGATAGACGATTTTTGAAATAACAAGCGCCCCTGGTGCTGCCATAACAGATGATGCCAAAATAAATTCAGGCGGTACACCCATTCCCATATATATCGGCATAATTGACCCTGAAATACAAGCCAATGAACCTGACATAGAAGCAAGAAGTTCTGAACGTGTAAGATTTGGCAAATAAGGTTTTATCATAATTTGAGCAACAATTTGACCGACAAAAGCACTTGCGACATTAGATAAAGCTTCAGCACCACTAACTCCAAGTAATTTATTCATCCCCTTACCTAAAACTGCAACAACTCTTTGCATTATTCCGTAATGGTATAAAATATTTACAAGAATCATCATAAAAATCGTTGATGATATCAGTTGAAGTGCAAAAATAGAACCGCCATGACCTGCAAAAATCTCACCAAATTTTGCATTCATAAGTCCGCCAAAAACGAACTCACCGCCCTGTTTTGCAAAGACAAGAAGCTTTTGAATAAATAAACCTATTGCCATAAAAATCTTTTGTCCTAACGGCACTTTAAAAATAAAAACTGCAAATAATACCTGCAATAAAAAACCGACTCCAATAGTTTTATAATTTATAGCTTTTCTATTATTTGACATTAAATAAGCTAATGCAAATATAATAATTATTCCTAAAAACCCGATAAATCTACTCATACTGCCCCTTAACTATCTACTATTTAATTATACAAAAAAAGAAGCCTGAAAGACTTCTTTTTTATAAAAATGTGATAAAAGTTAACGGTTGAAAAAGCCCATAATTTTATCAATTAATCCTGCAGATTCTTCGGCTTCCCCGGCACCCTGATCAAGCTTATCTAATCTATCTTTTGCCATTTTATAATCAACCGGATCTTTAACTAATTCTAAATATCTTGTGTATGCTTCAATAGCTTTAGATTTCATTTTAGTTTTTTCATATGCACGTGCAAGATTTTTTAAAGCATTTAAATCTTTTGCATCAATTTCACAAATTCTTTCTAAATAATCTATTTGAGCTCTATAATCCCCTATACTTTCTCTAAATGCAGCTAATTTAACAAGAGCTTCTTTATTATTAGGATCAATTTGAGATATTCTTTCATAATATTCAGCAGCATGGTTTACGTCACCGTTTTCTGTTAAAAGTTCAGCTAACAAAAATAACAAATTTGTATCATCAGCATTCAATTGGACAGCATTTAGCAACTCATTTATTGCTATATCTTTATTGCCTCTAAGCATGTTATACTTGCCCCAGTTCAAATGAGCATTATACTCATCTCCGGATTCTTCATATACAAGCGCTCTCATTTGGAATGTAAGCGGTGAATTCGGTTGAAGCTTATTATATTCTTCAATATAATTTAATGCATTTTTAAAATCTCTTGAGGAATAACAATATTGCGCTTGTAGAGTATAATAGCGCGGGAGAGTTTTATACCCGTCAGGAAGGTTATTTAATTTTGCATAAGCCTCTTGTATTTCGCCAAGTTCAAACATACATTGAATCTTCAAAAGCTCATCTTTTGTATATTGAATTGCATTTTTCGCATCTCCGCTTTTTAAATAAACTGCTGCTAAAGCTTCATTGATTCTATCTGTATCAAAACCTTTTTGTTTTGCTCTTTGTAAAACATCAATTGCACTCGGATAAGCTTCATCGTGCATGTAAATATCAGCAAGCTGTAAGAAAATTTCTTCATGCAAGTTGTCATATTCTAAAATCAAATTATATTCATCAATCGCTTTCAATTCTTGACCCAACTGACGATATAAATTAGCAAGAGTTAAACGTGTCATTACAATCTGAGTTTCATCTTCATTAGCATGAGCTAATGCTTTTTTAAAGTCATTTACTGCAAAATCAAGCTTACCTTCAATCGAATTCTTATTACCACGATAAATATAATATTTATACCTGTCAGTATTTTCATAAATAGACATCAGCTGCTCGTAAGCGAGCGGATTAGCTACATCACGTTTGAGAATTTCATAATAATAATTTGCAGCTTCATCTGTTTTTTCAAGGATTAAAGACAAATGTCCCAATCTTTCCAAAAGTCCTACATCATCAGGATTTTGCGCATAAATCTTTTTATATTCTTCATATGCCTGTTCATATTGTTCATTTGCTTCAAATTGTTCAGCTAATTGTAAACTCATTTGCTCTGCTCCTTTAATATATAACTCTCTTCTGCCTTTGTATTATACCATTAAACAGAGTATAAGACAAATTTAATTATAGAAATTCTGTGTTTTTTGCATTCCGTTTTCAAAATAGTATTCAATACCTTCAACAGAATTTTTCAAAGCCGGCTTTAACGCTTCTAACTGATCTTTCGTAAAGTTCTGCAACACAAATGCTTCAGATGGTATTGGCGGTTGCGGCCCAATACCGACTTTTAAACGCGCAATGTTTTGACTTGAAAGTGATTTTATTACAGATTTAATACCATTATGTCCGCCATCAGAGCCATTCGGTCTAAAACGGATTTTTCCGACCTCTAATGACAAATCATCATAAACTATGATTACATCAGTAATATTAATTTTATAATAATTCATAACTAATTGAACAGAATCCCCTGACAGATTCATAAAAGTTGTTGGTTTTATTAAAATTATATCTTCACCATTGTATTTAAATTTAGCTATAAAGCATTTTAGTTTCTTATCTTCTTTAAATGAAACATCATGATTCATTGCCATTTTATCAACGACCATAAACCCTGCATTATGTCTTGTAAAACAATATTTTTCACCGATATTACCAAGTCCTGCTACTAATTTCATAATAAAATATCCTTCAATCTTATATTTAGTATTTTAACGTAAATAAATATTACCATAATGGTTTACCAAGTATAAGCTTAACAAAAAGATAAATAATAACTAAATTAGGGTAAAAATAAAAGAGGTAAATATTATGAAACACGAAACCAAAGCACAAAAGAGCTCACAAAAGGTTGCCGATTTTTTAGAAAAAAACTCTCTGCACAAAAAAGATTTTGCGGAAATGATTGGTGTAACATTATCATATGTTTATAATCTTATTGATGAAACAATACCATTTTCGACAAGAAGCACGACATTAGAAAGAATTGCAACCGTCATGGATATTGAGCCTGAAGAATTTGAAGAATACAAAATTCCTCAAGAGCCTATCTTGAAAGATGATACTATTGAGCTTCTCAAAAGTATCATGAAAGAAAAAAGAATGAACATCGTAACATTTTTGAAAGCTTTTCCACGTAAAAAACGAGTTGAAATTGTGGACATGCTTAGAGGTGCCTATCCTATTCCTATAGACTTTAAAGAATTAACAATGATAGGACAGATTCTTGAACTTGATAAAAATGATCTTTATAATATTTGGGAAGAACGAATAAAACAAGTTTTAGAAACAAACGGAATGAACTTGAATAATAATTCGGCGTTAATAAATTCTATGTTTGAATGCGCACGAAAACATATTGATATTTAAAAAGGCTCACAAGAGCCTTTTTTTATTAGAAAATTTTATTAAAAGAAATTATTTCAAAAAAATAACAAAAAACTGTTGACAATAAAATTTGTTCTTGCTATTATGAATTTACGCGGTGAGTGAACCGCAAAGCCAAGGAAATATGAATAGTTATATGCGCTTGTAGCTCAGCAGGTAGAGCACTCCCCTTTTAAGGGATAGGTCGCGCGTTCGAATCGCGCCAAGCGCAAAATAAAAGGAAGATTAAAATCTTCCTTTTATTTTTTACGGAAAAAGGAGTATATTATGGGTTGGGTTTATTTATTCATTGCAGCATTATTTGAAGTTGGTTGGCCTTTTGGTTTGAAAATGGCATCAAATTCATCTTATAAATTATGGTGGATATTATTTGCAATCATTGCAATGACTTTAAGCGGAGTGTTTTTATATTTAGCTCAAAAACAAATCCCTATCGGTACATCATATGCTATATGGACAGGAATTGGCGCAGCATGTACATTTGCAATTGGAGTCCTAGTTTTCCATGATGCACTAAATCTAATGAGAATGCTAGGTGTTGTATTAATTATTGGCGGAGTTATTCTGCTTAAATTAGCTCATTAATCATCTGAATTTACAAAACGTTCCTGCTCATTTTCAATAATAATAGCAGTTAAAGGTGCATGTTTATATTTTCCGCATCCTGTATCAATACAGATTTTGTCTTCCTGAACCTGCGGCTCATCGAATTCTGTATGCCCGAATACAACTTTTTGCGGCAAATGATGTTTTTTATTATAAAACTCACTCCTGATATACACCATATCAGTTAAATCCTGATCTTCTAACGGTACACCAACACGGATTCCGGCATGGATAAACAAATATTTATCAGTAAGATAATATGGTTTTAATGAATTAAAAAAATCTCCGTGAATTTTCATTATATTTTCAAATCCGCCGTAACATTCTGCTGTTGCATCACCACCGTAATTCCAGAACAAATAATTATAATAATCATCAAGCTTGGCATGAAGCATTGCATACTCATGCGATCCAATCAAATAAACACAATTACAAACATTTTGCATATCAATAATTTTATCAACAACCTGACGTGATTTTTTACCCCTATCTATGTAATCCCCCATAAATACAATCGTATCTTCTTTTTGCGGGGAAATTTTATCCAAAACAGCGCATAATTTATCATATTCGCCGTGTATATCCGAGATTCCTATAAGTCTAGCCATAATAACAGCTTAATATAAAATTGGCGGCGAAACAAGTTTCGCCGCCAATAAAAGTATTCAAATTAACTTATTTTACTTTAAAAGTTACATTTGATACTGCTGTAATTTTCTTTTCAATAGTGGAAGTATCGTTTATACCCATATCAGAAACATCAGTTGAATCTACAGGAGTAATCTGGAATACACCCATTCTTACAGATTCAATTTTACCAACTTTGTTATTGGTTGATTTAAGCATAGCTGAAGCTCTTTGTTTAGCATCTTGGGTTGCTTTATTTAATAAATCAACTTTCAAATCTGATAATTTTGAATAAGAATAATTTGTATTTCGCACATTGATATCAATACCATTTTCCATTAATGAAGTTATATCTAAAGATACATCTTTAATTTTATTTACATCATTTGATTTAATAACAATCGGCTGAGAAAGCTGATAATATGCAATTTCATTTGTATTAACACCGTTTGGAGTGTATTTGTAGGATTCATAACCGTTCATAGATTTTACATCTACATCTTTTTTAGTATCAAACCCTTTTGATTCCAAATACTTTAATATTTCCGGCAGCTGTTTTTTGGCAGCAGAATAAGCTAACGCCTTAGTCGGTCTTCTGACATTTAAAGAGATTTCTAAATTACCGGAATCTGATTGAACAATTTCATATGCTGAACCTGTTACGGTAACAGAATTTCTGGCAAATGGTGAAACACCCGATTTTACTGCTGCTATAAGACCAAATGCTAATAACAAACCAAGTATTGCTACTTGTAATTTTTCAATTCTTTCTAACATAATTACACTCCTTCTTTTGATAGAAATATTATTATACAAAACAAAAATTTTGCAATATTAATAAACAAAGTTACACTTTACAAGTAAATTTGAATGTAATAAAATATTGTTATCTGCATGAATATTAGTGTTTGTAACAATTATTTAAGTTTAAAATTCTAAATAGCAAAAAATATTTTTTAGGGTCTTATATGCATAAGAAAGGGGAATATACCTATGAGTAAGGTTTACCAAATAGCTTTTAAAAGTGATAACAATACAAAATTATTAAAAAATTACGAAAATAATAAATCTCTATCAAACAATAATAATGAGCATTTAGCAGTTACCCCCCCCCGAAATTCAAATAATAATAAGACTATAACATATGTAAGTTCAGCAGTTGCCCTTGCCTCTTTTGGAGTAACTACAGCACTTGCAATAAAAAACAAAAAATTTTCAAAAATAATTTCTAAATTTGAAAAAAGTGTAAATGATGTCAATGAATCACTAAATAAATTAGGGCAAAAACAAGAAAAAGAATTATCTGATATAAGTAATAATTTTTCAAATAAACTTCAATCATTAATTCAACCTAATAAAGCTATAGGACTTCAAGAAATTAATCTTTCTCCTGTTGAAGTTAACGGAATTCAACTAAAATTAGCTACAGTCTATAACGGTTATGGTAAACATACTGAAGAACTTGAGAAAAATTTAAGAACAGAGTCTGCAAAACGTATTTTTGGGATTATTGACCGTTCTCAAATGACACCACCTGATGAAATAATGGTTAGAATTCCAACCTCAGAATTTAAAAACTTTACAAGTACAGGCGGAATGTCAGCAGTTCCGCGTGAAGTTTTGGCAAACCTTGGCGGAATTACAAATAATAAACAAAAAATGAGACTCATAGTAGATACTCCAATGTACTTAGGGCAAGTAGAAGATAACGTTTATTATTCAATTACTAAAAATGCTGATGGAACTTTTAACTACATCAGTTCTAAATCTGAAAGACCAATTGCAAAACTTGAAAAAATTAATACTATAAATACGCCAATTTATACAGAACACGGTAAAACAACCGAAAATGTAGAATTATATTTGGCTAGAGACATAGAACAAATCGTTGACTTAGAGCTTTTAAAACCTTGGTTAGAAAAAGACTTAGCACAAAATATCAATGATGCAATTGCTAAAGGATCTCCATTTGAGATTAACTCCGGTATTTTAAAAGTTAAATACTCACCAGAAGAAGGAATACTTAAACCAACCGTAACAGTAAAATATGATACGGTATTTTATAAGTCTGACAAGTTCCGCATGGACGGACCGCAAGTCGACAGCTATGCAAAAACAATTTATAATAATTTAACACATGAATCAGGAGAAACAGAAAGATTCTTCTATTTTGATAAGTTCTTCTATGAACATCTGTTAAGAAATGCAGAAAGTTCATCAGAGCAATTAAGAGCCGATGTTATTATCGGAAACGATTGGCAAACTGGCGGCATTAGTGCAATGATGAAACTTTTAACAACAGCTAAAAGATTCTTTGGACTCGACCCTAAAGTCGCAGAAAAACTATATAATACACCGGTAATAACTATTATGCACAACGCAGGTCTAGCCGGTAATGTATGGCATTCTCAACCAAAACTTTTAAATATTTTATTTGGCGAACATTCAGCAATGATTACAAAAAATGCCTGGATGCCAAAAGGCACAAGCTTAAATACAGATTCTCTAAACGGCTTATTCCACGGAACAAATCTCAACCCGCAAACAATGGCAGCAGCATATTCTGATGTATTGGTTCCGGTATCCAAAGGTTACGGAAACGAAATGGCATCTCATAGCGGGTTTGGTGGTGCAAACCACGATATATTCAGAATGCGTGCAAGATACCATGAATATGGCGATATTGAATACATCAAATACATCGCTCGTGAAAACGGGTTAGATCAAAAATTAGTACCAAAAGAAAATACAACTTATAAACCAATTACTAACGGATGCGACAAGGTTAATAATAAGTTAACTGAAGCTGCTGCCCGCAAAATTGAAAAAGCAGTTGGACTTGAAAAAAATTCTTTGAGAGTACCTACAAATGAAAATATAGTAGAAACTCACAACCACAATAAAGAAGTTTACTTGAATAAAGTCATAAATGAAATAGAAATGGCTCGAACAGGTAAAAATAACCCGATGAACATTGAACTTGCAGAGATGACAAACCTTAAAGGTGTAACAAAAGATACTCCGGTATTTTCGACAGCAGGACGCATTGTTGATCAAAAAGGTCTTGATATTTACGCAGAATCCATTGAAGAAATTCTTGAAAAATATCATGATTTAGATAACTTACCAGTGTTTTATGCGCAAGGAGTTGGAGATAAGGTTTACATTGAACAATTATTAAATGTAAAACGCAGAATTGCACAAAAATACGGGCAAAAAGCTGCAGACAGAATTGTTTTTGCAAGATTATTCTCTGAACCAGGCAGATATGACGGATGTAAATTAATGTCAGACTTTACAATTATGTCAAGTTGGTTTGAACCTTGCGGACTTGTTCATAAAGAAATTGCAGCTTTCAGCGGCGCTATACCTATCGTTAATAAAGTTGGCGGTTTAACTGACGGACTTAGCGATGGAATTAACGCAATATTTGCTAACTTCAAACCTAAGTTTGATAATTTCCAAGATGCCCTTCAATATAATAGAATAGAATTTGCTAAAGCTATTGAACGCGCAATGAATCTGTTCAAAAATAAAGAAGAATTCAATAAAGTTCTAAAAAATTCTTATATGACAGATCACAGCTGGTTAAAAGAAAACGGACCAATGGAAGAATATGTTAAAACTCTGGTAGATTTAAAAGTACTAAAACCTGAAGTTTTAAATAGAACAACATAAAAAAAGGCGGCGGTGAAAAATTTCACCGCCGCCTTTAAATATTAACTTATTCAACTGCAGAAACTTCTTCTAAAGTTTCTTCTATTGATTTTTCTTTTTTGGTACGTCTTTTTGAAGCTTTTTCAAAAGAAATTTTACCATCAACAAGTGTTACTTTTATTGTATCACCTGCACCGTATTTACCAGACAAAATTTCTTCTGCTAGACTGTCTTCCATTTTACGTTGGATTAGACGTCTTAACGGTCTTGCACCATATGCTTCGGAATATCCGTTTTCTGCTAAGTGATCTTTTACTTCATCAGTAACTTCAACACTAAGTTCTTTTTCAGCCAAACGCTTAAATAAGTCTTTTAACATTAAATCTACGATTTGTCTGATTTCTTCTTTAGACAGATGAGCAAATACAATAGTTTCGTCAATTCTGTTTAAGAATTCAGGTCTAAATGCTTTTTTCATTTCTTCTGAAACTGTATCTTTAAGTTTTTCGTACTTATCTTTTGACTCATCTTCAGCAGTTGAGAAACCAAGTTTTGAAGTATTTTGAATCATACTTGCACCAACGTTAGATGTCATAATAATTACAGTATTTTTGAAACTAATGTGGCGTCCTTTAGAATCTGTCAAACGACCATCATCAAGAATTTGAAGCATGATATTAAATACATCAGGGTGAGCTTTTTCAATTTCGTCAAAAAGGACAACAGAATAAGGTTTCTTTCTGACAAGTTCTGATAAGTGCCCGCCATCATCGTAACCAACATATCCAGGAGGTGAACCGATAAGTTTTGCAGTTGAATGTTTTTCCATGAATTCTGACATATCAACTCTCAGCATATTATCTTCAGAACCAAACATAGCTTCTGCTAACGCTTTTGCAAGTTCAGTTTTACCAACCCCTGTAGGACCGCAGAAGATAAAACTTCCAATTGGTCTGTTTGGAGCTTTCAAACCAACACGAGCACGTCTGATTGCTTTTGAAATAGCAACAATAGCATCGTGCTGACCGATAACTCTTTGGTGAAGAGTATCTTCAAGTCTTAAAAGTCTTTCTGATTCACCTTCTGTAAGTTTTGTTACAGGCACACCAGTCATCATAGCAATAACTTCTGCAACATTTTCAGCAGTAACTGTAGCTTTATTTGCTTCGTGTTCTTCACGCCATTTAGCTGACACTTCTCTTATTTTATCTCTTAAATCAGCTTCATCATCACGAAGTTGAGATGCTTCTTCAAATTCCTGATTTCTAATAGCTTCTTCTTTTTCTTTTATTAGAGCTTTTAATTGTTTTTCAAGTTCTTTTGCTTCAGGGCAAAGATTAGAAACTTTTAATCTAACTTTTGAACTTGCTTCATCAATTACGTCAATAGCTTTATCCGGAAGGAATCTGTCATTAACGTATTTGCTTGACAATTTTACTGCTGCAACAATTGCATCATCAGAAATTATCAATCTGTGGTGCTCTTCGTATTTAGGTTTTAAACCTTTAATAATTTCGATAGATTCATCAATTGACGGTTCATCAATCATAACCGGTTGGAAACGTCTTTCCAAAGCTGAATCTTTTTCGATATATTTTCTATATTCATCGGATGTTGTAGCGCCGATTACTTGAATTTCACCACGTGAAAGTGCAGGTTTTAAGATATTAGCGGCATCAATTGCGCCTTCAGCTGCGCCGGCACCGATAAGTGTGTGCATTTCATCAATTACAAGAATAACATTTCCTGCCTGACGAATTTCATCCATAATTTTTTTCAAGCGTTCTTCAAATTCGCCGCGGTATTTAGTACCGGCAACCAAAAGTCCCATATCAAGCTGGATAACTTTTTTACCGTCTAAAACATCCGGAACTTCAGCATTAACGATTCTGATTGCAAGACCCTCTGCTACTGCTGTTTTACCTACACCAGGTTCACCGAGCAGTACAGGGTTATTTTTAGTACGTCTTGCCAAAATTTGAATAACACGTTCAATTTCTTTTTCTCTACCCACAACAGGGTCTAAACGAAGTTCTTGGGCAGCTAAAGTTAAATCTCTGCCGAATTCATCAAGACTAGGGGTTTTAGTTTTTCCACTGGTGCTTGAAGAAGAACCTGTTGAAGAGGAGCCGGAAGAACCAGCTGCCGGTTTAGATTCACCAAGCATTTTAACAACATTACTTCTGACCTTATTTAAATCTACGCCAAGATTTTCTAGAACTCTTGCTGCGACGCCCTCTCCCTCACGGATTAAGCCTAATAAAAGGTGTTCTGTACCAATATAATTATGACCCAATTGCCTTGCTTCATCCCAAGATAATTCCAACACTCTTTTTGCACGAGGTGTAAATGGAATTTCTACTGCAACAAAACCTGAGCCTCTGCCGATAATTTTTTCAACTTCGGTTCGGGCATCTTTAAGATTAACCCCCATAGACTTAAGAGTTTTTGCGGCAACACCTGTACCTTCTCCTATCAAGCCTAACAAAACTTGTTCTGTACCAACGAAGTTATGACCTAATCTTCGAGCTTCTTCTTGAGCAAGCATAATAACTTTTATTGCTTTTTCTGTAAAACGTTCGAACATTTTTTACTCCTATCTCTTCTTATATAAAAAGTATACACCAAAAAGAAAAAGTTTCAAGGGGTAAACAAAGATATAAACGGACTTAGGACGAACCCAAACCTGCAGTTTATAAACCTAAATCCTTTAAAAATTTTTCATTTTCTGACAAAGAGAATAATTCATCATCACTAAACGGATCAACAAAACCTTCCTTACTAAAAATCTCATTTACGATTTTATTATGGGATGTATTTTCAGGATCTGAAAGAGCTAAACGTGTAAAGTTTGTTATATCTGTTTTTCTTTCATAAAGATTAAGGGCATGCTTAGATAAACTTCTCAAAAAAGAATTTTTTGTTTGTTCTTTAAGAGAATGTGCAGGCGAACTCATTGGAAAACAAGAGTTTTCAACCCGTTCTGTTTTTAATTGTTTTGCTAACTTTTTAAACATCACATCTCCCTATAGTTAATGATATTATACATTATTTTTTAATTATTGCAAAGTATATTTACAAAAACAGGGACAAAAGTATTACTTTATAGATTTACTTTTTAGATTTTACTTGATTCTAAAATATCTTTAAACTAGAATAAGTATGCTGTTTAGTAAAAAAGAAAGAGGCGAAAATGCTTGATATTAAACTAATTAGAGAAAATCCGGAAAAGATTAACGAATTATTAAAAAGAAGAAATCCTGAATTATCTATTGATGAAGTTATAAAAATAGACGAAGAAAGAAGAAAAATTCAAACTCAAGCCGATGAACTTCGCGCAAAAAGAAAATCCGAATCTCAAAAAATCGGTATGATGAAAAAAAATGGTGAAAACACTGATGCAATTCAAGAAGAAGTTCGCCAGCTTGGTGATGAAATAAAAGAATTAGAAGAAAAGCAAAACGAGCTTGATACTAAGCAGCGTGATGTACTCTTACATACACCAAATATTCCTGATGAAACAACACCGGTCGGAACATCTGAAGATGATAATGTTGTTGTTTCAACCTGGGGAAATCCAACTGAATTTGGATTTGAACCAAAAGCTCACTGGGATTTATGTGAAGAAAAAAATCTTGTTGATTTTGAACGCGGTGTAAAAATTTCTCAATCAAGATTCAGTCTTTATAGAGGTAAAGGCGCAAGATTAGAACGTGCAATCATAAATTTCTTCCTTGATCAGCATACAGAAAACGAAGGTTATGAAGAAATTTTACCACCATTTATGGCAAATGCGGCAACAATGACAGGTACAGGTCAGCTTCCAAAATTCAAAGAAGATATGTATAAATGTGTTGATGAAGATTTATACTTAATCCCAACAGCAGAGGTTCCTGTAACAAATATATATTCAGGTGAAATACTATCTGAAGATGAGCTTCCTAAATATATGACAGCTTATACACCTTGTTTCAGACGTGAAGCAGGGTCTGCCGGAAAAGATACAAGAGGACTTATCAGAGTTCACCAGTTTAATAAAGTTGAAATGGTAAAATATACAACACCTGAAACTTCAGCTGAAGAACACGCAAAACTTACAGCAGACGGCGAAAGAATGCTGCAGCTTTTAGGACTTCCATACAGAAAAGTTGCTTTATGTACTGCTGATATTGGTTTTTCAGCTAACAAATGCTGGGATTTAGAAGTTTGGATGCCATCATATGGTACATACAAAGAAATTTCAAGTTGTTCAAACTTCGGCGATTATCAGGCAAGACGTGCTAATATCCGTTACAAAGAAAAAGCAACCGGTAAAACAAGATTCATCCACACAATTAACGGTTCCGGACTTGCAGTCGGCAGAACATTTGCAGCAATCGTTGAAAACTTCCAGCAAGAGGACGGAACAATAATAATTCCGGAAGTTCTTAGAAAATACACCGGATTTGATAAAATCTAGCAACAAAAAAGACTCCGAAATATCGGAGTCTTTTTTTAAACTTCTAAATTGATTTCAGGTTCAGGTACTGATTTTTGAGAAGGCAAAACTTGTACTCGGTTTCTGAGATTACGTTCAAAATTTTCATCAGCTTTTAATACAAGAGCACCATTTTCTATTTTTAAATTTTCGGCCCTTTCAACTGCAATATCAATCATTCTAAGCGGTTTTGAAAAAGCAGTTTCTTTCAACTTGAAAGGTCCAACCTGAACTGCAATTTTATTACCATCTGCAGTTAGTAATACATCAGCAAAATCATTGTGTTCTGCTTTATTAACTAATCGATTAAATTCAACCCAATCAGATACTTTATTAAATTTTTTAACTAAATTATCCATAGCTTCCGGTGTTGCCTTAATTGCCATACCAAATTGCGGACGGACAGTGTTTTGTGTATTAAAATTCACTTGCATAATTATACTCCTTTATTTATCAGTTTAAGTAAGAATAGCCGTAAATATTATTTTTTGCTATATATGATGACATTTTAACAAAAACACATAATTATAAAAAATATGTTATAATATAAATAGAATAGCATTAAAGGATAAAATAAATGTACGAATTCCCGTTTGAGTTGGATGATTTTCAAAAAGAGGCGTGTGAAACAATCGATAAAGGAGAAAGCGTTGTAGTTTGCGCTCCAACAGGTGCAGGTAAAACCGTAATTGCACAGCACGCTATTCACAGAGCGCTTGAACAAGGTTCAAGAATCTTTTATACAACACCTTTAAAGGCTCTTTCTAACCAGAAATTTTATGATTTTGGAGAAAAATACGGGACTGATAAAGTCGGACTCTTAACAGGTGATACTTCTATAAACCGTGGGGCTCAAATTGTAATTATGACAACCGAAGTTTTTAGAAACATGCTATATGGTACAAACTTCGGCGCAGTTGCTGATAACCTGAAAGACGTTAAATACATTGTCCTTGATGAAGTTCACTATATGAACGACGAACAACGCGGAACAGTTTGGGAAGAAAGTATAATTTATTGCCCGACAAATATTCAAATAATCGCACTTTCTGCAACTGTTGCCAACTGCGATGAGCTTACAAACTGGATAAATACTGTTCACTCAAAAACAAATCTTGTTAATACAGATTTTAGACCTGTACCTTTAAGATTTCAGTATTTTGACAGTTCTCAGCCATTTAAGCTTCTGCCGCTGCTAACTCCGGATGGCAAATTAAACAAGAAAATTCGTCCCGAAAAACCGCAATGGGCAAAAGGCAAAGACAAAAGAAAAAGAACTTATGTAAAACAAATTATCCAAAACCTTGCAGATAACGACATGCTTCCTGCAATATATTTTACATTTTCGCGTAAGAAATGTGATGAACAAATGCAAAAATGTTCAGGACTGGGACTAAATACAAGAGCTGAACAAGAGCAAATTAAAGCATTTATTGAAGAATTTATTGCAGAAAATCCTCACCTATACGGAAATAAACACATAGAATACCTAATCCAAGGGGTAGCATCACACCATGCAGGGTTATTGCCGGCATGGAAAAATCTTGTGGAAAAACTTTTCCAACAAGGGCTTATAAAAGTTGTATTCGCTACAGAAACACTTGCTGCAGGTATTAATATGCCGGCACGTTCTACAGTAATCAGTTCAACAAGTAAAAGAACTGATTCGGGTCATAGAATGCTTACGGCAAACGAATTTCTTCAAATGTCCGGACGTGCCGGACGCCGTGGGATGGATGAAGTCGGATATGTTACAATTGTCGGAACATCTTTCCAAACACCAGATGAAGTTGCTGAACTTGTCTTAAGCGGATCAAACCCGTTAGAAAGTAAATTCTCACCAAGCTATTCTATGGTTCTTAACCTGCTTCAAAGATTCACACCGGAAGAATCCAAAGAACTTATCCTGAAAAGTTTTGGTTACTACTCATCAGATTTCAGACTAAAACCAATTCTTAGCCAGCTTGAACAATATGATATAGAACTTAGCGAAAGAAGTTTCAATTGTCCTTGCAAATACCCTGATGAAAAGCTTTTTGAATACGACAGAATGCGATTTTTATATGTCCAAAACAGACAAACTTATAAAAAAATTCTCCGTCAGGAAAAAGCAAAACACAGACCACTTTCACCTGAGGTTATTGAATTTGGAAACCGCAACAAAGAAGAACTTCAAAAACTTCAATCATTTGCTTGTGACACTTGCAAACACTACAAGCGCCATTCAAAAAACATAGAAGTAACAAAAAGAATTCTAAGTAAAAAACAAAAACTTGAAAAAGAAATTGAAAAACAAAAGGATATTTACTGGAATAAATTTTTAGCACATAAAGCAGTTCTGGAAGAATACGGATATCTTAAAAATGATTACCCGACAGAAAAAGGTAAAACAACATCACAAATTCGTTCTGAAAACGAACTTTTCCTTGCTGAAATTATATTTTCAGGAGTTTTGGAAAATCTTACACCATCTCAGCTTGCAGGTGTAATTTGTGCGACCACAACAGAAGAATTAAGAATTGAAATCCCGTATATTCCGTTCTCAGAACCGGTTAGAAAAACTCTTAACCATATTCGAAACATAAAGAAAAAATTATTCAAAGCACAAACCTGTCACGATATTGAAGCTCCAATAAACATAAACCCTTATTTTAGCTCACTTATTGAACTCTGGGTTGAAGGTGCCGAATGGGAAACAGTATCAGGTCAAATTGAAATGGGTGAAGGTGATATTGTACGTGCATTTAAACGTGTCGTTGATGTTTTACGCCAACTTACTGTAATTGACAATGTCCCGGAAGCTCTTGTTTTCACAGCCCGAGAAGCAATAGAAAAAATTATGCGGGCACCTGTAGACATTGATTAAAATATTGACATGACTACATTTTTTATATTAAATTAATAATATAGATACATTTATCATTAGTTTTAAGGAAATATCATATGATTACTAAGGTTATAAACACCTGTAATTTTGGTGTGAGAATTAATAATTATCAGAAAAATAAATATACTCCAATACATAATCAGAAATTATCAAGAGACACTATTTCTTTTTCAGGAAATGCACCACAAAATCTTATTGAAAACACCGTAAACCTTGCATTTAATAAACTCAAAAACTCAATATTATTAGGTTCACATTATTCAGGAATCAGTAAAAATAAAGTTAATGTAAATATACAAAAAACAAGCTACAATAATAATCTGATTCTACTCTTAACTAATATTAAATTTAATAATAACAACTTTGCATTATTTGAGTTTAATAAACCATATAATAATCCTTCAAAAATAATTTCTCTAGGTAAAAATACAGTTGTTAAAGATGAAACAACTGTAAAAATGCTCAAAGATATTTTAGAAAATTTGCACTAAATTAGTGTACTGAATCCACTATTTAGTTTTGTAAAACCCTTGCTATCAAAAGAATTGAAGTATTTGTAAAAATATGTTACAATAATAGTAGGAACACCCTATTTGCCCACATAGGTCTCTGATGAGTGTTATTCCCCACACCACTCTAAAAACAAAAAGGTATCCGTTACTTCTAATTTCAGGTGACACTATGGATACACTTATTGAACGCAAACAATTTATAATTCCGGTAAGGACATGCGAATATGTTCTGACACTCTCGCTTTTTCTAACTTTAGTCCTTACTCATACAATATTCCAGCCACCAATTTTAGCAAGCGATTTATTGGCTAATAATGCAACTACAACTCCTGTCTTAAGAAACATAACAACCCAAATTAAAGAAGAGTTTAACCCAGAAATTAGAAAAGAAAAATTTGATAATAGAATCAGTGTAAAATACAAAGGTTTTACTGTAAATAATATTGCTGACGGTGTAAAACATATCAAAATGGTTAAATATTTCAGCGGCAAGCCGGTAAGAATAAATGTTATTGAGATGAACAGTAAAGTTGCATCAGATTTTGAAGTAAAACCTGCAATCGCATCAACAACATTACCAAACAGAAGAACCCTTAAAACAATCGCACAAAACACTAATTCAATCGCTGCAATTAACGGAGGATTCTTCAAACCTCAAACCGGAGTTCCTCTCGGCACACTTATGATTGACGGCAAAATTTATACAGGCCCTATTTATGACAGGGTTGCGTTAGGAATTTTCGAAAACGGGTATGATGTCGGCAGAGTGCAGCTTGATGCTAGGATTTCAGGCAACGGACACGAAATTAAAATCGATAATATAAATCAGCCAAGAATGCTATCCTCATATATTTTAGCTTATACAAGGGATTGGGGAAAATACGCCCCTGCTTCACCTCAGTATGGTGTCCAGCTTCAAATTGTTGGAAACAAAATTACGGCTGCTTCCGCCAATCCCCTTTCTATTCCCGAAAACGGGTACGTTCTGGTCGGACCAAAATCTCAACTTGGCAAATTATTCGGCGCAGAATATGTTGATATTCAAATAAATACCAATCCAAAATGGGAAAATGTAAAACACATAATAAGCGGCGGACCGTATTTAGTCAAAGACAGCGAAGTATTCGTTGATATGAGTGCACAAAAACTTCAATCTATAGGCGGTAGAAATCCGCGTACTGCAATCGGTTACACAAAAGACAATGATTTAATCCTCATAACAGCAGACGGCAGAGAAGGAAGCTCTATCGGGCTTACGCTTGTCGAACTTGCAAACCTTATGAAATCATTAGGATGTACAAACGCAATCAATCTGGATGGCGGAGGTTCTACCGTTATGTATGTAAACGGCAAAATCGTAAACCGTCCGGCACAAACAGGAGGTATTTCACTATCTAATGCAGTTGTCATTTCTAAAAAAAATATTAACTAAAGCAATAGAAAATTTTGCAAATGCAGCAAAATACTTAATCTTTTGCTTCTAAAATATCGTTTATTAAATCACGAATACTTTGTTCATCTTTAAAAGCTTGTGCAACTTTTGCAAAGTTTATAGCTTTTTCATACTGCTGCAAGTTATAATATGTCACAGCTCTATTATAATTTACAATATATTTTTCATCAACAGTTTGAGCATAGGTTTCTGCTTTATCAAGTGTTTGTAATACAGATTCAAAATCCCCCATATCACCGTAAATGGAAGCTAAATTTACATATCCCGATGCCATTTCAGGATATTCATTAATATAAGATTTGTATTCTTCAAGCTTCTTTTGTAAACGAACATCATCATTACCGATAATTAATTGAGGATAATAAAAACTTTCACCTTCTAAACCTTTAACATTTGAAATTGTGGGTTTTAAGCGATAAAGCAAAACAAGAGTTTGTAAATCTCTTTTTGACATACTTTGAGCAAAAGGATAATATTTGTTATTTGCACTATCACTCATTGAAAACATTAAATCTCTAGGATTATCGCTGTGTCCCATAATTCCTAAAGTATGCCCTAACTCATGAAGCGCTGTATTATAAATTTCACCTTGAGTAAAGCCTTTATTTAAAGGATTTGTTTTGTAAAAAGTTAAAGTCATTTGTTTCAAAACTTTATCACTAATATTGGGTTCAGTATAAGCTGTAACAAAACGGCATTGTTCACCTTCACACTCTTTTTTATTATCTTTAAATTTGATATAAATATCAGAATTATTTTTATCATCAACACGGGTAAACTTAACAAAATTAGTGCTATTTGACCAAAGCATCATAGCTTTTTCAATTGAATCAATATAATATCTAGGAACAGATTCAGGATTTTCAAAATACACCCTTAGCGGAAACGATTTTATATCCCAGCGTAATATATCATTACCCATTAAAGCATTGTGAATATAATTAAATTCGAGTCCTCCAAGGAGTTTATAACGAAGTCTGCGAACTTGAACCTTTGCATATCTTGAAGCTTCATCATCAATTTTGGATTCTGACATTTCATAAAGTTTTTTCTGCACAGAATATTTTGGTTCAGCTTTTGACAGTGCCATCACATAAAAAAATCTTGTCAAAAAGCCTTTAGAATCTGCAAATAAGGATTTTTCAAAATATGGCAGAGACTGCTCATATTGCCCCTGCTGATATAAATCCTTTGCCTTATTGTAGTTATAAAGCGCTGAAAACGGTGATTTATAAATAAGCGCAATTACTAATACTACAAGAAATACAAATAATAAAAATTTACGCATTATTTTTTTCTGCCAAATCCATTTCCAATTGTCGCGCCAAAGCTCTTGTATCACCTTTTAGCTTAAAATATTCAGCGAATTTCGGAGTAGTTTTAACATTAATACTTCTGCCGTTTTTATCTTTATGTTTTGAAACAAGTCCTTTTTCCACAAGTTCTGCAATATGGTCATATGCTGCTGAACGCAATTTCACAAGCTCAGTCTGGCGAATCGGCTCTTTCAATGCAATAACAAGAAGTGTTCTTAAAACCGCCGGAGATAAATCTATCGGACATATTTTTTCTACAATATCGCTGTAATCTTCTTTCACTTGCAAAATATAACCGTTTTCATCATCAATTTCCAACGCACCGTCACGTGATGCGTAATCCATAATCAACTCTAAAAGAGCTTCTTCAACAATTTCAGGTTCTGAATCCAGATACACTGCAATTTCATCTGCTGTGAGAGCTTTTGCGGTAACAAAAAGAACCGCTTCAATTCTAGACTTCAACTGCTGCATACTTTTTACCGCCTTTTACTACATATAAATCAGAATAAAATTCTTCTTGTTCAAGTTCATAATCCGTATCACGGCTTAAAAATAACAAAGCCAGATACGCGCTGATTTTATCCATTCCAAGTATTGTTAATTCGTTCAATTCTATTTTGTCTTGATGATTAAATATTTGTTCTAAATTATCTTTTAACTTCAAAACAGATTCTTCAATATATTCTTCGTGCGCCATTGAAACGATTTCATCCGGTGTAAGTCTTGAATAATTTCTCACATGACGTTTTGCACGTTCGTGAGCACTTTTCATAGAAGCTCTTTTTTCAAGTTTTTCATAGAATTCCAATTGTTTAATCAAGTCTTTCAAAGTAACAACGCGGTTACGATTAAGCCTGATACTTGTACGACGTTGAAGCGCTTCATCAAAACTAACAACGTTGCTTGTCGGAATAAATTCCTGATTTTCATCCGGATATTCAACAATAAAACCATCATCATCGTAAATTACATCATCTTCCGGTGCATCCTGAAACTCTTCCAGTGAAAGCCCCGCCAGAACATTTGACTGCAATCTGCATAGAATTGAGGCAAAAAG
>Ga0209064_1001074_pt1 | contig 49480 bp, 35 predicted proteins | sample Inofromicrocosms_FD_187498 | JGI IMG/M metagenome (GOLD analysis project Ga0209064, IMG submission 187498) | Mouse cecum microbial communities from Vienna, Austria - Inoculum for glucosamine and mucus D2O microcosms (SPAdes) (version 2) | ecosystem: Host-associated > Mammals > Digestive system >...
AACATCGGGCCGCATCTGAGCATCGACGAAACCTCGCTCAGCCGCGGAGAGCTGTATACGATCGTGACCAACAAGGAGGCGCGCGGCAGGAAAAGCTCCATTGTGGCCATAGTACTTGGCACTGAAGCCGATACTGTCATACATGCCTTGCGGCAAATAAAAAGCGAGCTTCGCAATAAAGTCACCGAGATAACGCTTGATTTATCGGAAAGCATGCATAAAATCTGCCGTATGACCTTTCCGCGGGCATCGCGGGTAATCGACAGGTTCCATCTCCAGAGGCTTGCCTTGGATGCGGTACAGGAAATACGCATCGCCCACCGCTGGGACGCCATCAATGCCGAAACGGATGCAAAGGAGAATGCCAGACTCGAAGGGCGCAGATATGTTGCTGAACGCCTTGAAAATGGTGACACCCTCAAAGAACTTTTGGCTCGCGGACGTTACGCCTTGTTCAAATCACCTGAAAAATGGACCGATTCACAACGACACAGGGCAGACATGATGTTCAGGCTTTACCCGGATTTAAAGGAAGCATATTGCCTGTCACAGAACCTCAGAGCCATATTCAACAAGCGCTCGACCAGGGACAGCGCACGCCTGAATCTCGCCCGGTGGTACAACCGCGTCGCCGAAGCCGGATTCAAGTCATTCAACACCATAGCCGCCACATTCTATGAGCACTCCGATGAAATACTCAACTTCTTCGACAACCGCTCCACCAACGCATCAGCAGAATCGATGAACTCTAAAATCAAAGCCTTCAGAGCGAAGCTACACGGAGTAAACGACACCAAATTCTTCATCTTCCGACTTTGCAAAATATATGCCTAAACACAGCTTTTTTACTATGCGCCGCTAATGCTCCGTAATAGCCCCAGCCCCAAAAGCCGGCGGCCGGTGCTATCCGGGGAAAGTGACGGAACTGCGCCGGGGTAAAACTCTATCTTAGTGAAGTCGATTACCACGTTCTGCCTTTCGTTGCTTTGCGTGGTTGTAAGTATCGCGGCCGCTCCTGTTGTTTCTCCGTGGGTGCGCTGTTCGGAAGAAGCAGTTATAGCGGCTTCCTCGGTTACGTCGGCTTTAACGGCCTTCTTGGTGGAACTGCACCCGGCGAAGAAGCACAGGGCGACGGCGGCAATTAGAATTATAAGCGTTCTTTTCATCGGTCGTTGAAATATAGTGTTTGAGGTGTCCGGCTGTTGTGGGTAAGGCTTCCGAACTTGATATAGTCAAGTCGGGTTAGCCAGCCTTTTCTAAATCGGCGTTGCGACGGATTCCGGGCTACTATCCCTTCAATGAAAGCGACACGCGCCGCCTTGATTCTGTCGAATAGCTGCCGTGGGTCTTGGGCGTTTATGGCGGCTAAGGTCTTTTCGCCTACAATGCCGTCGGCCTTCACTCCGAGAAGCTGCTGCACTGTAAGCCACATAGTTAGCCGTTACCGCCTTGATGTCATCCGCCGTGGGTGTCATGCCGTCAAACTTGACCACTAAACGGCTGGCGGCCTTTAATGCTTGTTTGATATAGTCCCACATTTCCGGCGTTTTGACTGATTGTGCTTTAACACATGCCTCAATCGCCGGAACGGTGTAACGCTCGTATATTTCGGCGGTGTTGTGCAGGTAGATGTCTAAGCATTGCCCGGCGTGTGTGAGTTCTGAAAACTCGGTTGTTTCGTTTGCGTTCATGGTCGAGGGGATGTTAACACCGGTGTTAATCTTGTTTGCTGCTTTCATAATCTTGTAATTTAACTATGGTTGTAATGTAAGCCATCGGAGAAGTACGTATTGCCAGGCGTTGAATTTAGATATAATTTTGTTGTCAAAAAAAATTATGCTAACAAAAGAAGAAGTACTTGGGATCATCGACTATTGCCAGCGGCATAAGGTGCCCATAAAAAACGATTGTCGTCCCTTGGTATCGGCGAGTGGACCTATTATAAGTCAAAGAAAATTTATCTGGGCGGCCATAATACCCCGGGGACGGGCAACAATGGCGGATTCGTCCGTCTGTCCACTTCGGCGGATTCGTCCGTACAGGGGAGAGCCGCCGGCGGCTCTTCGGGGCTATCGGAGGGGATTTCCGGAGAGTGTGCCATGGAACTCGAGTGCCTTACCGCAGGTGGCGGCACATTGAGGATACGCGGGATTTTGTCGGCCGAGCATCTGTCGGCCATAATCCGTAGCCTTTAGATATGTTCAGCCTTTCAGACAGCATGCGTTACTGGCTGTGGATGAATCCCACAGACCTGCGCAAGGGCTTCCATACGCTTTGCGGTATTGTACGGCAGCATATGGGCCGCAATCCGCTTGACGGCGATGTCTATGTGTTCATCAACCGCAGCCGTGACCGTATACGGCTCCTTCACTGGGAACCAGGCGGACTGGTGCTCTACTCCAAGATTCTTGAGCGTGGCACATTCGGTGCTCCTGCGGGCTTCCAGCCCGACGGAAGCCTGGCGTGGCGCGATCTGGTGATACTCGTCGAAGGGGTGATGACCCATGGTATGACACGTCGCCAACGACTGGACCAACTGAGAAAGGAGGCAGGAAAAATATAAGGGATGTTATAATCGCCTGAGAACGGTCTTTTACTTGCACAAATCGCTGGTTTTTCGTATATTTGTGGTAGGTAAACAGCGATGAAGACAGTGACCTGCGGCATATCGTCAGAGGCTCCCGGCGGGAGTGCGGCCCCCTTCGCCACAGAGGCGCGGGAGGAATGCAGCCATTGCCTGCAACTCCAGAGCCGCATCAAGGATCTGCAGATGCAGGTCATACAGCTGCGCCGGCAGATTGAGTATTGGACCAAGCGCTTCCACGGGCGTATGAGCGAGAAGCGCCACCTGCCGCTCGATCCGGCACAACTGCTGCTGCCGTTCCCCGCTGAGGAGCCGGGACAGCAGCCATGCGGTGCAGCGGAGTGGGAACATACAGGGAATCCGGAACCGGCCGATGTGGCAGAAGCCCCCGGCAGGCGTCATCCGGTGCGCCGCAGACTCGACACAACAGCCCTGGAGGTGGTTGAAACCCACCTGTGGCCTGATGGCACCACCGACGCCAACGGCAGACTTCTGGAGTCTTATGCTGAGGTCGGTACCGAAACGACCGACCGCCTCGAGTGCATCCCCGCCAGCATATATATAAGCCGCATCATACGCCACAAAGTGGTCGCACGAGCCGGCGCCGACAGAAGCATCCTGACGCCGCCGCTGCCCAAAGCGGCCATCGACAAAGGAATGGCCGGAGCCACACTGCTGGCCGCCATCATACTCGACAAGTATCTTTACCACATGCCATTCCACCGGCAGATAGACAGGTACCGGCAATACGGGCTGCGCCTGCCCGCAGCCACGGTCAGCGGCTGGTACGAAGCCGCAGTGGACAGCCTTCACCTGCTTTACAGGCTGCTGCGGGAAAAGGTCATGGCCAGCCAATACATACAGACCGACGAGAGCACCGTGCCCGTTGTGGACAACGACCGGCACCGTACCCGCAAAGGCTATCAATGGTGCGTCCGCGACGGTATCACCGGAGCACTGTTCTTCTGGTACGACCGTGGTTCCAGATCGAAAAATACCGCCCGAGAACTCCTCGGGGGCTACCGCGGCACGTTCCAAAGCGACGGCTACGAAGCCTACGACCAGTTCTGCGGCATTGCCGGCGTCCGTGGCGCGGCCTGCTGGGCACATGTGCGCAGGAAATTCGTGGAAGCCCTGCGCGAGGACCGTTCCCTGGCCACAGAAGCCATCCGAATGATAGGGCGACTGTACGCCGTGGAGAAAGAAGCCGACGCCGCCGCAATGACACCCGGACAGCGCGCCCTCCTCAGAAAACAGAAGGCATACCCGGTGATAGTGATGATAGAGAAATGGTGTCTCCACACATATCCCTCCGTACTGGCCAAAAGCCTCCTGGGGAAAGCCATAGCCTACACATACTCACTGATCGAACGGCTGGGGGTATACATCGACGACGGACGTGTCAATATCGACAACAACCTGATCGAAAACGCAATCCGCCCCCTGGCGCTGGGCCGCAAGAACTGGCTCTTCTGCGGCAACGACGCATCGGCCTGCCGGGCTGCAATAGTCTATTCCATGATAGCATCGTGTAAAGCCGCCGATGTCGACCCCAGACAGTGGCTGGAATACGTACTGCTCGAGATACCATTCCGGAAGAAGAACCGCCTGCCATTGGATGACCTCCTGCCGGCAGCATATGCAGCCGCCAACTGCAACGCCGGACCGTGGAACATTCCTGATACGCAATAATCACAAATCCCTCCACTCAAAAAATCTGATAACACAACTCCAAGTGCCGGTGAAGCCTCACCGGCTCTAAATTTATTTTATGCCACAAACTTCCAACACGTACTTCTCCGATGGCTTACTCCGTACACCGAATGCCTCGGCCACACGCCGGCGCGCACGGCAAAGAGCTGTTCGCACGGCGCCCTCAGTCGAACCGAGCATAGCAGCTATGTCGGCGGTCGACATGCCGCGCACATGGCGAAGCTCGATAAGGGCGCGCAAGGACTCGGGCAATGCGGCAAGCACACAGTCGAGATGCCTCAGTTCGTCGGCAGCAATAAGCCGCTGCTCGGCGCTCAGCTCCGTGGCACGGAAATTCTCGGCGGCGTCGGGACTCAGGCCGACAGTGCGCGAAGACGAACGCAGCACATTAAGCGCAAGATGCCTCGCCACGGTGACAGCCAAAGCCTCCACCGAACGATAGTCGGCAAGAGCGTCGCGCATTGTCCATAATTTCAACAAGGTATCCTGCACCACATCCTCTGCCTCCTGAGCCGAAGCATCAGGGAGCACCGAGGCGGCAACGCGCAACAGTCCGGGACGCAGGGTCGCGGCAAGGGTTTCAAATTCCGAGGTGTTCATTATCGCTTTCTGCCATTTAGACACAGACACATGAAACGTTACAGTCGCGACGCGAATTTACACAAAACATTAAGAAAATTGCACTTTTAACACAATCAAAATTTGGCAGATTGGAAAATAGAATATAACTTTGCGGCAAGCATCGAATCACACGGCAGCCCTGCTGCTTGCTGTGCGAAGATAAAAAAGATTTGTATCACTCAACAATTAATTAATCATTTCCTCCACATGAAGAAACTTTACACCGTACTCGCCGCCGCTTTGGCCGTAGCCATGGGTGCAAGCGCCGCTTCTCCTCTGAAGAGTCTGGACAAGGTGAACATCAAGCGTGACTTCACAGTCAAGACAGAATTATCGTCTGCCCTCAAAGCTGACGATTCCAAATCATTGATTCGCAAGGCAGCCAAAGCCAAAGCCGCAGAAGGGCTGACTGCAGAAGACATTACATCCGACTACCTCTGCTCCGCTTATTCACAGGCTACCAACCCTGAAACGAATTCTGCATATGGCTGGGACAATCTTGGTGTTACAACTATATATCCGACGTCAGCTACAGACATTGTCATTAACGGCCTTCTGGGCTTGGGCAGCGAAGCAGACTGCACCGGCACATTCAATGCCGCTGACGCAAGCATAACCGTCCCCGGCAGACAAATAATGACAGTTCTTGTTCCCAAAGAAGAACAGACTCCCGGTGCCGTCGAACCCGAATACGAAGAAATCTATGTTAAGCTTTTTGTTTCGCGAGTAAATTGGGAAGCGCAAACCATCAACGACCAGCTTGTTGAAACAGACGAACCCATCGTCTTCAATTACAACGCTGCCGAACGCCACTATTCATACGAATGCGAGCTAACCGCTGACGGACGAAATATCGTGACACTTCTCATCATGGAACTCGTCAACAAGGACGGCAGCCACATTGTCAGCCCGACAACAGGCGCTTATTCTTTCATGGATATGCTTGCAATGGTTGACCTCGATGCAATCAACGGCATAGTAAATTTCGAAGCAATAGACACAGACGCCTCCACCCAAGGCAACATTGTCTTCAAAGAAGAAGGCACATATATCTACGGAGAAGTAACCGGCGACAACAAATTCCTGGTAAGAAACCTCTACGATTACGGCTTCGGAGTACCAGTTGAATTCGACATCACCCCTGATAAAAAGCTAAGCGCCGTGGACGTACTGCTTGCCGAAATTAAAAATCAAGGCAAAGTCATTTCGTTCTACCTCTCCGCTATTGATGAAGCAACCGGAAATGTCGACGAAGAAGCTCCCATTGAATTCCAAGGCAGTACCGAAGTCATTGACACCGAACTCGGACAATCAACAATCACCATGTTCTCCAACACACAGTTGCTTGCCGACTATGACACATCCTTGCAGTACCGCCTCCTTTGGGAATTGATGCAGAATACTCAGATGATATTCTTCTACGATGTATTCGGCTCAGCCGGCGTTGAAGATGTAACCGTTTCCGACGAAAACGCTCCCGTAGAATACTTCAACCTTCAGGGCGTACGCGTTGAAAACCCCGAAGCCGGACTCTATATCCGCCGTCAGGGCAACACCGCAACAAAGGTTCTCGTAAAATAATCCGCAGAAAATACTATACATCGGCCGGCAACTCCCGACGGGGTTGCCGGCCTTTTTTCATAACTGCGCTTTGACCTAAAGCGACATTTTCCTGTCCGCTATGCGACATCCTATTGACGCAATGCGAAATATTTAGTACATTTGCAACTTAAAATAAACCGGAATTATCATCAACAGGTCCATCCATACATGGCAGACATAAAAATAGCAGGCATCATGCGCGCAGGCGCATTCTCGCCAAACCACATAGGCAACGACGCCGCAATATTCAATATCGTAGCCGAGCAACTGCGCAAACGCGGCTGCGAAATGAAAATCTACAGCGAGGAGCAGTTCTCCGCCACGCCTGTCGGCGAAAACATAATCCTGAACATGTGCCGCGAACGTCGCTCCATCGAACTGCTGCAAAAGCTTGAAGACAACGGTGCTATGGTGATAAACTCAGGCTACGGAATCGAGAACTGTACACGCGAACGCATGACGCGAATTCTGCTCGGCAGCAATATTCCCTACCCCGAAAGCCTTATCGTCGACACCGACGAAGCCATACGCGACCGCCTCGCCGCAGCACACATGGAACAATGCTGGATAAAGCGCGGCGAAGCCCACTCCATGCACAAAGAGGACGTCAGCTACTGCCGCCATCCTGAAGAAGCGCAGGAAGTACTTCAGGAATATTTCCTGCGTGGCATCAAGCGCGCTGTCATCAACCGTCATCTCGAAGGCGACCTGGTGAAATTCTACGGTCTGGCCGACGGCTCCTACTTCCTCTGGTTCTATCCTTTCAGATCAGGGCACATGAAATACGGACTCGAAGCTATCAACGGAAAACCGGCTGAAATTCCTTTCGACGCCGAACAACTCGAAGCCACATGCAACAAAGCCGCCGAAGTCCTTGACGTGAAAATTTACGGCGGCGACTGCATAATAGCCCCTGACGGAAGCTTCAGCATCATCGACTTCAACGACTGGCCCTCTTTCGCCCCCTGCCGCAACGAAGCCGCGCCATACATAGCCAGGCACATAATGAACGCCATAAAAAACCGCTGATCAAGAGCGGAGAAAGAGATTCTTTTCACAATGAAAAGCGAAAATAAAGAAAAAGCGCCACGCGCCGGAGAACGCTTTCCCCTGCTTCCCAAACTGATCGCGACCTCATGCGGGTTCGGTTTTCTGCCCCTCGCCCCCGGCACCTGGGGAGCCATATTCGGCATTCTTGTATGGCTTCCGCTCTATCTGTGGGCGTCGCCTATGGCCGTAACCCTTGTCACAGCCGCCGCTATCATAGCGTTCACAGTGGCAGGGACATGGGCAAGCTCCGTTTCGGAACTTTACTGGGGCAAAGACCCTGTGCGTGCCTGCATCGACGAAACTGTGGGACAATGGATAGCTCTTCTGCCCGTGGCCGGCATATCCGTAGCCCCCTGGTGGGAAATACTGCTCTCACTGGCTCTGTTCCGCTTTTTCGATATCTACAAGCCACTTGGCATACGCACAATGGAACGCCTGCCCCGCGGCTACGGCATGATGGCCGACGACATACTTGCCGGCATATACTCCGCAGCCCTGCTGATAGCACTCAACCTATGCATGCGATAAAATCACAGAAAGCCAAACGCGTAGGGGACACCCTGATGCACAGCGACTCGCTGGTGCCCACTTTCCTGCGTTCGATAGCATCGTCGCAGGCTGCATCGTGGGTCGACATGCTTCTGGGTTTCGCTCTGTTCGCCTGGGTGAACCTGGCACCATGGCTCGCCACCGCCGCCGGAGCTGTGGCGGGCGGCGTGGTGAATTGCATAATAAACTACCGCTTCACATTCCATGCCTCGGAATGCGACTGGCGCGCTGTAATAGTGAAATACACCATGGTCTGGACAGGCAGCGTCGCGCTCAATTCCCTGGGCACAGAGGCTCTCTACTACGCGCTCTCCAACTGGCACTGGCTCGAAAACATAGGATTCCGACCCGACGGCTACTATGCGGCAGCGCGCTTGTCGGTATCGCTCATCGTATCGTGGTGCTGGAATTTCGTACTTCAGCGCTATTTCGTCTACCGCCCGAAAGGTTTCGACGCCTATGCCATACGCGCAATCGAATCGCTGAAACCGCGCAAACACAGAAAAATCGACTGAACCAATCTCATACCTCACAAAAAAAATGGCAATTTCCGAAATCAAAGAAAGCTCCAAGCAGGCGCGCAATGCACTGCAGCAAGGCATATACTTCGTCATCAATCCATTTGTTCGCATACTGATCCGCATAGGAGTGACGCCCAACATGGTCACAACAATAGGCCTTCTCGGCAACATCGCCGCTGCGGCCGTCCTTGCAGCCGAAGGATATGCTATGACACAGGGGGGGGGAGCCGACTACAGCCGCGTGACCCTCGCCGGCGCTCTGGTAATCGGGTTCTCGCTTTTCGACATGCTCGACGGACAAGTCGCACGCCTCGGAGGAATGACATCTACTTTCGGCGCCATGTACGACTCCGTGCTTGACCGCTACTGCGAGCTGTTCACATTGGGCGGCATAGCCTACTGGCTGATAGGCATAGGCGACTTCTTCGGCGCCCTGCTGACCTTTCTGGCTCTTACAGGCTCCATCATGGTCAGCTACGTTCGCGCCCGGGCCGAAGGTCTGGGTCTGGAATGCAAGATAGGCTTCATGCAGCGTCCCGAACGCGTGGTAGTCACAGCTCTTGCCCTGCTCGGCGCCGGCATCTACGGACAATGTGCCTATGACACAGCCGACTTCATCTCCCCGCGACTGATCATAGTGGCAGCCATGGGCATAATCGCCGTATTCGCCAATCTTACGGCATTCGCCCGCATCGGCCACACCCATCGGCAGTTAAGAAAAAAAGAACAAGAGCGCAGATAATGAAACTACAGCTACCCACACCACGCGAATCGTCAATCTGCGCGGCAGTTCTGCTGATATGGCTTGCCGTGACAGCTCTCTTTATCGGCTTCCGCCCCGAACACGTGCTGCTGACCGCCCTGATTTTCGCGCTTTTCTTCGCCTGCGGCCCGACAAGACGTCTTGTCGTGGCTTTGCTTCCGTTCATCGTTTTCGGAATATCATACGACTGGATGAATATATGCCCGAACTATCAGGTAAATCCGGTCGACACCGAAGGGCTTTACAATACTGAGAAAAGCCTCTTCGGAATCAGCGTGGCAGAAGGCATGCGACTGACTCCCAACGAATTTTTTGCGCTCCACCGTTCGACCATAATGGACTTCGCCGCAGGCATTTTCTACCTATGCTGGGTCCCCCTGCCCATCGCATTCGGGCTGTGGCTCTATTTCACCGGCCGGCGCATACCCTACCTGCACTTCGCCCTGGTATTCCTGCTGGTGAACCTCCTCGGATTCGCGTTCTACTACATCCATCCCGCCGCACCGCCATGGTATGTGGCCATCCACGGCATGGAAGCCGTTCCGGGCACCCGCGGCGAAGTCGCCGGACTCGGAGCTTTCGACGCCATGACCGGCCTGGGCATCTTCGACGCCCTCTATGCACGCAACTCCAATGTGTTCGCCGCCCTGCCGTCGCTCCACTCGGCCTATACGCTTGTAGCACTCATATACGCACTGCGTTCCCGCTCGGGAGCAATATGGACCGCAGCGCTCGCCATTGTCACGGCCGGAATATGGCTGACAGCCGTCTATACCTCGCATCACTATATCATCGACGTACTCGCCGGAATAAGCTGTGCCTTACTCGGCTTTGCCATCTTCGAGTACGTGCTGATGAAAATACCGGCATTCGCCCGCTTCATCGGACGATATGCCGCATATATCTCTGAAAACATATAAACCCATGGATAAAACCGACACAAAAACCACCGCGGCAACGACGGCGGCCGACGACATCCGCCCCGATGTGCTGAACTACGACGACCTGCGCCGTATGGTGCCGGCTCTCGACGGGCATCCCAAACTGGTGGAGCGGCTTCTGCGCTTCCTGTCCGTGGACAAAGTCAATGCCGTACATGCCAAATGCTGCGACACACCCGGCCCCATGTTTGTCAAGCGTCTGTTGCTCGACGAATTCCATATCCGCCTGCGTATCGACGGCGAGGATGTGCTCGACAATCTGCCGGAGGGTGCTTTCATCACCGTAAGCAACCATCCTTTCGGCGCCCTCGACGGCATAGCCCTTATCCACATCGTGGCCGGCCGGCGACCGGAGTACAAAGTCATGGTGAACATGATCCTTAACAAAATAACAGCCATGCGTCCCAACTTCATCGCCGTCGACGCATGGGCATCCGACGACCCGGCGCGCCGTGCCGTTTCCGTGCAAGGCATACGCACCGCCCTGCGGCAGCTGCGCGACGGCCAGCCCGTAGGTTTTTTCCCTGCCGGAGCCATGAGCAAGACCACTCTGCGCCACGGGCTTCAGGACCGTCCATGGCAGAAATCGATACTTGACATCATAGCCCGTGCGAAAGTGCCTGTGATCCCTATATTTTTCCATGGCTCCAACAGTTGGTGGTGCAACTTTCTGGGACACGCATGCTGGCCCGCCCGCTCGCTGCGTCTGCCGGCCGAAGTATTCCGTAAAGTCGGCACGGAAATGCACATCTCCGTCGGGCGCCCCATAAGCGTCGACGATCAGGCACGCTTCACGACATCCGAAGAACTGGGAGCATATCTACGCGAAAAGACTTATGAACTTAGAACTCTGAAATAAAGGAAAAATGAGCGAATCATCGAATCTCAAGTACATTTTTCACCCTTCTAAAGACAGCGCATACTCGGAATCACTCAAGTCGCTTGACACCGAGGAGCATATAGACCTCGCATTCTACCGCCCGATAGGATACGCCTGGGCACGCCTTGCCCAATACCTCGGCATAAAGCCCAACGCCATAACCATAGCCTCGATTTTCCTTGGTGTCGGTGCTGGCGTCGCATTCTATTTCAACAACATCTGGATCAATCTGCTCGGAATCCTGCTGCTGGTGTGGGCGAATTCATTCGACAGCGCCGACGGACAGCTTGCCCGCATGACCCGACAGTACTCACGCGTGGGACGCATACTCGACGGTGTCAGCGGCGACTTCTGGTTCGCCGCTATATACATCGCCATCTGCCTGCGCGAAAATGCCACATCCGCTTTCTTCATGGAGCGCCCGTGGCTGATATGGACAATCGCGGTTGTCACCGGAATCTGCCATGCCGTCCAGGCATCGATGGCCGACTACTACCGCCAGTTCCACCTATTCTTCCTCAAAGGAAAGGATGGCAGCGAGCTGGATAGCAGCCGCGAACTGCGCGAACGCCTGGCAAGCATGAGCTGGAAACACAATTTCATGGCAAAACTGACGCTCACATTCTACACTCGCTATACAGAAAGCCAGGAACGACGCACCCCGGCCATGCAGGCACTGCGCCGGCAATTGCGCACCGAATTCGGCAACACCACCGCTCCGGAAAAATTCCGTACCGAATTCCACCATCTCAGCCTGCCGCTGATGAAATACACCAACATACTGTCGTTCAACTGGCGCTCCATAGCCCTCTTCACGGCAATCATCGCCGGAATGCCATGGCTCTACTTCGCTTTCGAACTTGTGGTACTCAACATACTACTTATATATATGGTAAACCGCCACGAAAACATCTGCCGACGGCTGACAGCCGACCTGCGCGCAGGCTACTTCAAAAAATAAGTTTCCCAAACCCATATCCCGACGACAAATCTCATGGCTGAAGAAGACTTCATCGCCGGCATACGCGGCATCATATTCGACTACGGCGGCACAATCGACAGCCGCGGAACCCACTGGAGCATCATCATCGACAAAGCATACCGCAACGCAGGAATCTCTCTTGACCCCGGCGCGTTCCGCGACGCCTACATCTATGCCGAACGCGAACTCGCCCGCCACCCGCACATACGCCCCGAGCACAACTTTCTGGATCTGATGCGTATAAAAATCCGTATCGAGCTTCAGCGTCTGTTTGAGGAAGGGGTTCTTGACGCAGCCACAGTGCGAAATATCAACGAACCTGTCGCACGCTACTGCTACGACTTCGCCCGCGAATGCGCCGACGAAGCCCGTCCTGTCATTGAAGCCTTGTCCGGACGCTATCCGCTCGTTCTGGTAAGCAACTTCTATGGAAACATAAGCTCTGTACTGGCCGATTTCGACTTGCTGCGTTTCTTTCCGACCATAGTGGAAAGTTCGGTCGTCGGCGTACGCAAACCCGACCCGCGCATATTCGCTCTCGGGATAGAAGCTCTTGGTATGGCCGCTGAAAACGTGCTGATCGTAGGCGACAGCATAGGCAAAGACCTTATTCCGGCGGCATCACTCGGATGCCGCACGGCCTGGGTCAGCGGTCCGGGATGGGACGACGGAGGAAAAACGCCGCCCCCCCCGCCCGAAGGAACGGCGGAACTGACATCCTTATCCGATCTGTTGCACATATTACATTAATTCCGGAGTTATTACAACAACATAACAGCTCATTCCGCCGGCAATTTACGGCAAAACACTGCAGGAACGACCGAGGCTTGGATTTATGCCTTTCAGTCGTTCCTGCAGTGTTTTTCATATCCGTATGAAACATAGAATTGGACAAGCACTCTTTTAACATTAAAATACAATTACTACCACAAAACACGGCATCATTCACAATGAAATACATTTTGCGCGCAATATTAGCACTAATATACATCTTTTCACCATGTTTTCACTAAAAATATTTTTGCACTTACAAAAGTATATCTAATTTTACACCCGAATTCGCTAAAGCCGGATATGGCACATGCGACAGACACCAAAACTGAAAACAAATAAGCAAGAATAAATTTTCTTAAACGTAGAATGACAATGAACAAAACAAATGTCAAGCCCGCCACGGGCAAACTCGGTGTAATGGTTGTCGGCCTTGGCGCTGTTACCACAACATTCATGACCGGTGTGCTGATGGCACGCAAAGGACTTGCCAAACCCGTAGGCTCAATGACCCAGTACGACCGCATCCGCGTAGGACAGGGAGCCGACAAAAAATACCTCAAATATAACGAAATCGCGCCCATCGCATCACTCGACGACATCGTTTTCGCTGCATGGGACGTATATCCTGCCAACGCCTACGAATCGGCCATAAACGCCGAAGTGCTGAAAGAAAAAGATATCAATCCCGTCCGCGAAGAACTTGAAGCCATTAAACCTATGGCAGCCGCGTTCGACCGCGACTACGCCAAGCGTCTGGACGGCGACAACATCATGCACGGCGCCACACGCTGGCAGATGGTTGAAAACCTCCGCCGCGACATCCGCGAATTCAAAGAAAAGAACGGAATCGACCGCGTAGTAGTCCTCTGGGCAGCATCCACCGAAGTGTATGTGCCCGTCGACGAAAAAATCCACTACACACTGGCCGCCCTCGAAGAGGCCATGAAAGCCGACGACCGCGAACACATCGCACCCTCGATGTGCTATGCCTACGCCGCTCTCACCGAAGGCGCACCTTTCATCATGGGCGCGCCCAACACCACCGTCGACATTCCCGCAATGTGGGAACTCGCCGAAAAGACAGGCATGCCCATCGCCGGCAAAGACTTCAAAACAGGTCAGACTCTGGTAAAATCAGGCTTCGCCCCCATCATCGGCACACGTTGCCTCGGACTCTCCGGATGGTTCTCGACAAACATCCTCGGCAACCGCGACGGACTCGTACTGGACGAACCCGCCAACTTCCGCACAAAAGAAGTCAGCAAACTCTCGACTCTGGAATCAATCCTCGTGCCCGAAGAGCAGCCGGACCTCTACACCGACTACTTCCACAAAGTACGCATCAACTACTACCCCCCGCGTAACGACAACAAGGAAGGCTGGGACAACATCGACATCTTCGGATGGATGGGCTACCCCATGCAGATCAAGATCAACTTCCTCTGCCGCGACTCTATCCTTGCAGCTCCCCTCTGCCTCGACCTGGTGCTTCTGAGCGACCTCGCAGCCCGCGCCGGACGCTACGGCACACAGCGATTCCTGAGCTTCTTCCTCAAAAGCCCGATGCACGACTACACCAAAGACGAAGTACCCGTCAACCATCTCTTCCAGCAGTACGTGATGCTGAAGAACGCCATTCGCGAAATGGGCGGATACGAAGCCGACGAAACCATAGACTAATAATTACATAACACTGATCCTGAACAATAAGGAGCCGTGCCTGTGCAGGTGCGGCTCCTTATTGTTTACATAAGTCCGCGAAGCCGTTCCATCGCTCTAAAAAAAAGATAATTAATGCGAAAAAAGCCTTGCCGTCAGCTTGCATCCCGCCCCTTTTCGCTATTTTTGTGGAAATGAATATGTCGATTCTCGATTTCGCCACCATTGCATTTGCCATCACCGGCATCATCGCAACCTACTTTCCACGCGTTCCCGCCGCCGTAGCGTCCGCTTTCGCGTCAATGGTCACAGCTCATTTCGCATCAGCAACCCCTGCAACGGAAACACTCCTGTTCTGGGCTGTAGCCTCTACCATCGCCGCAGGAATACGCTATCTTCATGGCGGCAGACGCAACGGAAACGGCTATGTCGCCACCGGAACTTTGGCAGGCACCCTTCTGGGGTATCTTATAAGCCCGACCGCAGCAAGCCTCATCTGTGGAGGTGCCGCAGGCGCCATACTCGCGGCCATAGCCTACGTGCGAACTCCCCGCGGAGAAAAAATCGACATTCATTCACGGCAATTCGCCGATTTTGTCGGCTCACGCGCCCTGCCTGCCATAATCACATGCACCATGGCGGCAATCGCGCTCAGCTCACTCTAAAAACACGACACAGACATGCTCAACAGAATATTATCCGTCATATTATTGTGCATTGCCGCAGGCTCTTTCTCTGCAGACGCAGCCCGCGTTGCCAACTCGCCGGCAGCCGCACGCGCAGAACTTGGGCGTCCGGATCTTGACTCTATCGCTTCAGCCACCACCGACGAGAATTCCCCATACTTCTATCCGCGCCTGCTCAAACGCTTCATGGCCAACGACTCAGCTATGACATCACGTGAATTCCAGTATTTCTATTACGGCACACTTTTCCGCGAGGACTACGACCCATACCGCGCTTCACCCAACCAAGGTCTGCTCGACGAACTGGCACCGATCTACGCCAAAGCAAAGCGCACCCGTTCCGACCGCGAAAAAATGCTCGACTATTCCACCCAGGCACTTGCCGATAATCCGGTCGACCTGCGACAACTGACAAACCGTATATTCGTCTATGAACAGAACCACAAGTACGACCTGGCGAAGATATGGCAATACAAACTCAACCACCTCCTCCTTGTAATCGCCTCATCCGGCACCGGACTCACACAGGAAACGGCATGGATAGTCGTGTATCCGCAGCATGAGTACGACTTCCTTAATCTTTCAGGCCTGACAGCCACCGGACAGTCATTCCGTCCTCCTTTCTACGACTACATATCCGTACAACGTCGCAACGACAGCACTCCTGAAGGCTACTTTTTCGACATAAAAGAACTTCTCCGCCAATACTTCGCCAAACATCCCGAAGACATCGAAGAAGCATCCCGACAGGTCGAGGAAACCGCTGCAGAAAAGTAAAAGCTTCCCGCCGGAAAATTCTTCTCAGAGATTTATCGGGAGAAAATCGCTTTTCATCTATTTTTAATTATAAAATTGATAAAATCCGGATATTTTATTGTAGCTTTGTTTCCCCGACAGCGCGCAAAACGCACCAAATGCGGGGACATTCGAATCAGACAACAAAAAAGCTATCACTTACAATAAACCAGCATAATGAAAAAGCCCATAACCGGCCTCTTCCTTGCTTCTGCAATTTTTGCGGCATTCACCGCACAGGCCATTCCGGCAAAACGCGGTCTGTCGGACTTCAGACAGCCCGACGGCTCGACGGTAAAAGTCACATTAAACGGCGACGAAAACTGCCATTACTATCTTAGCGAAGACGGCCTGCCCCTGACCACTGACTCGGAAGGCTACCTCCGCTACACAAGCATCGCCGCCGACGGCACTCTGCAGCTCAGCGACATCGCTGTCACCGACGCCGCACACCGCGCTCCGGCTGCCCGACGTCTGGCATCAGGCATCGACCCCGAAGCCGTAATCAAAGCCATACGAGAGCGTGCCGCACTCTCACCGCGCTCGACCAAATCCCGCGAAACCGACAGACAACGCGCCCGCGCTGCCGCACAGGCTCTTTCCAATGCAGCCGAAGGTCTGCCGCCGCAGTCAGGACTCGGACTTTTCGACAACTCATTTCCCTCTAAAGGCGAAATTCGCGGATGTGTGATTCTGGTAGAATACACCGACATAAAATTCACCACAGAAAATCCGGCTGAATACTTCTCGGCCCTGCTGAACGAAGAAGGATTCAGCCGCCACGGAGGCACAGGCTCGGCTCGCGACTTTTTCATCGACCAGTCGGGGGGCATGTTCACTCCTACTTTCGATGTCTACGGCCCCGTCACCCTGCCCAACCGCAGACGCTACTACGGCGCCAACGACTATTACGGCAGCGACCAGGCTCCCGAAGAGATGGTTATACATGCAGCTCAGGCCCTCGATCCCGATGTCGACTTCTCGATTTATGACTACAACAACGACGGACGCCTTGACAACATATTCATCTTCTACGCCGGACAAGGCGAAGCCGACGGCGGTCCTGCAGAATCAGTATGGCCGCACCAGTGGGATGTCACTGCGGCCGGAAAACATGTGACTGTCGACGGACTGCTACTCGACCACTATGCATGCACAAACGAAATCAGCGGAAACACACCGGCCGGCATAGGCACTTTCGTGCATGAATTTTCACACGTAATGGGACTGCCCGACCTGTATCATACAAACAGCTCCACCGCAACGTATACACCCGGCGACTGGTCGACAATGGACTACGGCCCCTACAACAACAACGGTCGCACCCCGCCAAATTACTCCATGTACGAGCGCAATGCCCTTGGATGGACGGTTCCGGTCGTTCTCGGCGACCCGAACACCATACGGCTTGAAGAACTCGGCACATCCAACCGCGGATGCCTCGCGCAGACAAACAAGACCAATGAATTCTTCCTCTTTGAGAACCGTCAGAAAACAGGATGGGACAAATACGTACCCGGCCACGGCATGCTGATATGGCATATCGACTTCCAGAAGACAGTCTGGGACAAATCCGAGGTCAACAACACCCGCTCCCACCAGTATGTCGACATTGTCGAGGCAAACGAAAGCCCGAACAACTCCAGCAACGCATCCATGGCCGGCTACACATGGCCTCTGATCACCGCCGACGGAAAGAACAACAAGACGGAATTTACAGCAAGCAGCAAACCGGCGTTCAAGACATGGCAGGGTAGCTCGGTAATGGACATAACAGGCATCACCGAAAACAACGGGATAATAACATTCGACGTCAACGGCGGCCTTATCGACATTTCGGCGCCCTCCGATTTCACGGCACATGCAAATGACAATAACGGCGGAGCATCGGCAACTCTTTCATGGAAAACCGTAGAAATCGCCGACGGCTACATCCTCGACGTATACAGCGGAAGCGGTGACAACATCAGTTATCTACAGGGCTACAAAGAGTTGCGCCTTGGCGCCGACGCCACATCGGCAGAGATCGAAGGCCTTATGCCCGAAACGGAATACACGGCATCCTTGCGCGCCACATGCCGCAACGTGGCATCGCCTGCAGCAGAAACATCATTCACCACAGGCGAAATAGATTTCACATTCCTGAAACCTGTCATACTGGAACCGGCCGACATTTCCGAAGGGACATTCACCGCACGATGGCAGGAACTCCCCGGTGCCTTATCATATCTTCTGACTGTAACAGCCGAAGTTCCCGGAGGATACAGCAAAGTTGACATTCCTTTCGGTGTAACCAGCTCAACCAAAGCGGTAATCCCCGAAGGATGGACATGGACCGACAGCGAACTAAACGACTCTTATCTTGAATCGTCGCGATACTATTTCGGCGACGACGCACCATCTCTCAAATTCCAGCGCGAAGGCTCGATGCTGACATCTCCCGACTTCGGCAAGTCCATATCCGGACTCAGCTTCTTCATGATGGGAGCCGGAATCAGCAGCACAACCAACAACGCTCTGCGCGTCGAAGGCAGCAACAACGGAGGAGAATGGTTCGAAATAGGTTCATACATCCCGAAAACGACAGGACAGACCATCACTCCCGACCTCACGGGAATGCAGTTGACCGCCCTGCGCTTTACTTACAGCAAACCGGCTACAGGAAACATAGCTCTCGACGATATCCGTTTCACCATCACCGAAACCACTGTCGAACCACTCGAAGGCTACATAGACCGCGAAGTAACCGGCACTTCGGAAACCATTGGCGGCCTTTCGTCAGAAGTCCGCTATTTCAACTACAGCGTACGCGGCGTTAATAACGAAGACAAACAGTCGGCAAGCTCAGCCATACAACGTGTCGACATGAACGGCCACTATTCAGGCATCGGAAACATCGAAAGCAGTGACGACAGCGGCTTAACTGTCAGCATCGACGGCCTGTCCGCCATCTGTACCGCCACACCCGGCGCCGCAATCGTTGCAACCGACCTGAGCGGACGTACCGTGGCACTCGCCACAGCCGATAGCGAAGGCCGCGCGACAATCACTCTGCCCGTGCAAGGATTCTATATCATTTCCTGTGCAGGGAAAGCCGTCAAGACATTTGCCGGACGTTGACACAACACTCCGGAACGCTCTGGAACTTAGTATTAAAAACCGTTTCATACGCTAAACTTTTCCCCGGCAGCCTTGGGCGGTCGGGGATTTTTTCGTACTTTTGCAGCGGTGTTTCCAGCCCCTCGCGCGCAGCATCCGAAGTGCGCGAAAACATAAAAGAAGACAACAAAACCTTCGTATAATCAAAAACATTATGAGTAAAGAAAAAAAATTCTTGACTTGTGACGGCAACCAGGCCGCCGCCCACGTGAGCTACATGTTCTCGGAAGTGGCTGCCATCTACCCCATCACACCCTCGTCGACAATGGCTGAATATGTCGACGAATGGGCTGCCGCCGGTCGCAAGAACATTTTCGGAGAAACCGTTCTGGTGCAGGAGATGCAGTCTGAAGGCGGTGCTGCCGGCGCAGTCCACGGCTCCCTTCAGGCAGGTGCCCTCACCACCACCTACACAGCATCGCAGGGTCTTCTGCTGATGATCCCCAACATGTATAAAATCGCCGGTGAACTGCTCCCCACCGTATTCCACGTTTCGGCACGTACACTGGCATCACACGCTCTGTCGATTTTCGGCGACCACCAGGACGTGATGTCCGTCCGCCAGACAGGCTTCGCAATGCTCGCCGAAGGCTCCGTACAGGAAGTCATGGACCTCGCAGGTGTAGCCCACCTCGCATCCATCAAAGCCAGCATGCCTTTCGTGAATTTCTTCGACGGCTTCCGCACATCGCATGAAATCCAGAAGATCGAGATGCTCGACACCGACGACCTCGCTCCCCTGCTCGACCGCGAGGCTCTCGCCGCATTCCGTCGCCGCGCCCTGACCCCCGACGCTCCCGTAGCCCGCGGCATGGCCGAAAACGGTGACGTATTCTTCCAGCACCGCGAAGCATGCAACCGCCAATACGACGCTGTGCCCGAAGTCGTGGAAAGCTACATGGCCGAGATCAGCAAAATCACAGGCCGCGAATACCACCTGTTCAACTACTACGGAGCACCCGACGCTGATCGCGTGATTATTGCCATGGGTTCAGTTACCCAGGCCGCACAGGAAGCGATCGACCACCTCAACGCCAAAGGCGAAAAAGTCGGTCTGGTTTCCGTACATCTCTACCGTCCTTTCTCCGCCAAACACTTCCTCGCAGCCGTACCTGCCACAGCCAAACGCATAGCAGTGCTCGACCGCACCAAAGAGCCCGGAGCAAACGGCGAACCCCTCTATCTCGACGTCAAGGAATGCTTCTATGGCAAAGCCGACGCCCCCGTCATCGTAGGCGGCCGTTACGGTCTGGCATCCAAGGATACAACTCCCGCTCAGATTCTCTCCGTATTCGAGAACCTCGCGCTGCCCATGCCCAAGGACCACTTCACACTCGGCATTGTCGACGACGTGACCTTCACATCCCTGCCCCTCAAGGAAGAAATGGCACTCGGAGCTGCCGGAACTTTCGAAGCTAAATTCTACGGACTCGGAGCCGACGGAACAGTCGGTGCCAACAAAAACTCCGTGAAAATCATCGGTGACAATACCAACAAATACTGTCAGGCATACTTCGCCTACGACTCCAAAAAGTCCGGCGGCTTCACATGCTCACACCTGCGTTTCGGCGACGAGCCCATCCGTTCCACATATCTTGTGAACACCCCCAACTTCGTTGCATGCCACGTACAGGCCTACCTGAACATGTACGACGTCACCCGCGGCCTGCGCAAAGGCGGCACATTCCTGCTCAACACCATCTGGGAAGGCGAGGAACTGGCCAAAAACCTGCCTGTGCACATCAAGCGCTATTTTGCCAAGAACGACATCACCGTCTACTACATCAACGCAACCCGCATAGCCCAAGAAATCGGACTCGGCAACCGCACCAACACCATCCTGCAGAGTGCGTTCTTCCGTATCACCGAAGTAATTCCCGTTGATCTGGCAATCGAACAGATGAAGAAATTCATCGTGAAGAGCTACGGCAAAAAAGGTCAGGACGTAGTCGACAAGAACTACGCCGCAGTTGACCGCGGCGGCGAGTATCACAAACTCGACGTAGATCCCGCTTGGGCCGAACTGCCCGAAGCGCCCAAAGCCGCTAACGATGACCCCGCATTCATCAACGAAATCGTACGTCCTATCAACGCACAGATGGGCGACGACCTGAAAGTATCCGCTTTCGCCGACATCGCCGACGGAACATGGCAGCAGGGAACCGCCGCCTACGAAAAACGCGGTGTGGCCGCATTCGTTCCCGAATGGAAGCCTGAAAACTGCATACAGTGCAACAAGTGCGCCTATGTCTGCCCTCACGCAGCAATCCGTCCTTTCGTACTCGACGAGGCCGAAGCTGCCAAAGCTCCTCTGGGAGAAAGCCACAGCATCCCGGCCCTTGGCCCGGCATTCAAAGGCATGCGCTTCATTCAGGCTGTCGACGTCCTCGACTGTCTCGGTTGCGGCAACTGCGTTGACGTATGCCCCGGCAAGAAGGGAGTCAAGGCTCTCGAGATGAAACCGCTCGAAAGCCAGCTCAACATACAGCCCGAATGGGACTACTGCGTCAAGGGAGTAACTTCAAAGCAGAATCTTGTAGACATCAAGGCAAACGTCAAGAACAGCCAGTTCGCAACACCGCTGTTCGAATTCTCCGGTGCATGCTCCGGCTGCGGCGAAACACCTTATGTGAAACTCATCAGCCAGCTCTTCGGCGATCATGAAATGATTGCCAACGCCACCGGCTGCTCTTCGATCTACTCCGGTTCCGTTCCCTCGACACCTTACACGACAAACGCTGCCGGCCACGGTCCCGCATGGGCTAATTCGCTCTTCGAGGACTTCGCCGAATTCGGTCTGGGCATGAAGATTGCCACCGAAAAAATCCGCACTCGTCTGGCCGACCTTATGACCGCCGCTCTCAGCTGCGACAAATGTTCTGACGAAATCAAGGCTCTCGCCCGTCAGTGGCTCGACAACCGCGACAATGCAAGCGTGACCCGTGAGGTAGCCGACAAGCTCGTACCTCTTTGCGAAGCCTGTGGTTGCGACACCTGCAAGAGCATCATTGAACTGAAAGGCTACATCGCAGCACGTTCGCAGTGGATTATCGCCGGCGACGGCGCAGCCTACGACATCGGCTTCGGCGGCCTTGACCACGTACTCGCATCGGGCAAGAATGTCAACGTTATTGTACTCGACACCGAAGTATATTCAAACACCGGCGGTCAGGCATCAAAAGCTACACCCATCGGTGCCATTGCCAAATTCGCCGCTTCCGGCAAACGCATCCGCAAAAAAGACCTTGGCCTTATCGCCTCGACCTACGGCTACGTTTACTGCGCACAGATCGCTATGGGTGCCGACAACGCACAGACCCTCAAAGCAATCCGCGAGGCCGAAGCTTACGACGGCCCGTCGCTGATAATCGCCTACTCGCCCTGTATCAACCATGGCCTTAAAGCAGGCATGGGACACGCGCAGGCCGAAGAAGCCCGCGCCGTGGAATGCGGATACTGGCAGCTCTGGCGCTACAACCCTGCTCTGGAAGAACAGGGACAGAATCCTTTCACTCTTGACAGCAAGACTCCCGACTGGGACAAGTTCGAAGACTTCCTCAAAGGCGAGGTGCGCTATGCCGCTATGCTCAAACAGTATCCCGCTGAAGCAGCCGAACTGTACTCTGCAGCAAAGGCCAACGCACAGTGGCGCTACAACAACTATCTCCGCCTCGCACAGCAGCAGTGGGGAGTTGACCCTGAAGTGGCTCAGGTTGAAAAAAGCAACGAATAACAATCCAAAGTCATAAACACTGAAAGGCGATGTGTCCGCAGCGGACACATCGCCTTTTTTTTAAACACAAAGGCCTGTTTCAGAGCCTGAACTTTAACACGCGTCCTGAATCGGTACGGACGATATAGATTCCGGAAGAGAGCGGAAGCGACAAAGCGCCATCCACATCCGCTGTAGCGACTCGTTCTCCGCGTGGCGTGAATACTTCGGCTGTGCCTTTCCCTCTGAACTCAAGATTACCGCCCGCTGCCACTACAGACAATTCCGGACTGCAAGCGGAAACAGCAGCACCGGCAGAACCTATTTCAAATTCATAGATAACAGCATCCGAGATTCCGGACGAGTAAACAGCGGTGATGCTTACAGTATGCCGTCCGTCGGCAAGACCATCGAACGTAATCTCCTTATCACCCGTCACTACAGGCTCGCCTCCGTCAAGCGACACATTGTAATAGCGGACATAACCGGCAGCAGCAGCCTCCTCGCCTCCTTCGCGGCCGACACTTATGTCATCGACCTGAACAAGGAAACCGTCGTTAGACGTACAATGCACGGCGACACGCACCTCCTTACCCACATAATCGGCAAGAGAAATCACATACTTCGTCCATTCGGAGTGCGGAGGATTGACCGCATCGAGTACTGTGAATCTTGACGGATAGGTTCCGTTTGTCGAGATGCAGAATTCAAGAGTTTCCGTATATATCGCGTATGCTTTGGCCACTACCGAGAATTCATAACCTTCGCGGACAGAAATTTCAGGCGAAATAAGCCATTTGTCGGCTCGTGCGCCCTGCGGTCCCTGGAAAAGTATGGTCTTCTCTCCCGTAGGTGCGGCGACAGCCGGATCCGAAGCCATGGACGGTAACGTAGTCAGAGGATTGAACACGAGCGGCGGCACACATGCCGGCGCCGAAGTGGTGCTGCAGCCGGGGAATGTAACGATATTGTACATCGACCCCAAGCCTATAGGATAAGAATATTGCTCCATGGTGTTTCTATCCCGGGTAGTCCATCCGCCGAAATAATCGGTAGCAAAATCGTCATATTCTTCAAAACTGTCATAAAACCCATAGTTGCGGTTCCAAGTGACAGTCACATCAGCCAGTCCGTCGGCTCCTTCTTCAGATGAATGCGCGACATTGAACGGCGCCGTAATGACCTCCTCGAGCAGAATCTCAAAACGACCGTCGGCCTCGACCCTTATATCCGAATTGTAAGGATGGTAGAACTCCTCGGCAACAGCCACTGAATATCTACCTTTCGGAAGCGACGGAACTGTCGCAGCACCATTGACAAGAGGCACCGTATAAGCTCTGTCGCCTGATCCGAGCGATAAATTGACAGCAGACAAGACTTCTCCGTTGTTGGTGGAAAGAGCGAATTCCGCACGGACAAAATCCTCAGGGTCTATTGTAAAAGGAATCACAGCTGCTTCACTGACTGCTTCAAGACCGGTACATACTATTTCAGCGACATGCTCGCCCGGAGCTACGTCATCAAGCACATAGCTAAGCCCTCGGGTTCTGGCTACTTCTACCCCGTCGAGGCGGATTATGTAGGATTCATACGGACCGCCGGCCTTATGCGGAGCTACACGACGCGTATTGCATCCGATGGCTCCAGCCTCGGCCAGACGTCCTACGAACACATCGTCGAGCTGCGAGATAAAGGCTCCTGTAGCAGATATACAGTGAAAACCTATCTTAACATCGCGACCGACATAGTCTGCGAGCGAAATCTCGACATCGGTCCAGCCGCGATAGTCCGCTTCTATATAATTTCCGTCAGAAATCACGATAAAATCCGAAGCTCGGGGTTCGGCTACTTCCGTTATACCGACAACGAAACGCGCGCTTCCTTTATCAGCGCTCTTGACACTGAATCGAAGGATATTGTCGCGCCCTATGGTAAGACGCGGAGTTATAAGCCAGTCGTCGTTCGGTACGCCGGATGTGGTCTGGATAAAACCGGCATACTGCATCCCGGTTCTGGCTGCCAGCGTAGGATACTGTACGGGATCCCACACCGGATTTACAGCCATAGGATTGATTATCTGAGCATAGTTCAGGACGCCTCTGTTCGGATACAGTCCCTGCAAATCAGCCGCCGCAACACCGTCGCCGTCGATTCCCGACCAAGGAGCAAAATTTACGGCAAAAGCGTCATAATCCTCAAAACCATCCTCAAATACTGTTTCTTCTCCATTCCAGCCCAATGTAACGGTATTGACCGCCGTATATATATCGTGGTCGATCGTACATGAAAGTCCGTATGGTGCATCTATATTTTCGCTAAGATCTATAGTCAGGCTTACAGGGCCGTCGACGGTAAAACTGCGCGTGACTTTTTTCATCCCGTCTATATCCAGCTGCAAAGTATGCTGGCCTCCATAGACATCTAATGCTGCATGACCTGCTGCATCGAGCATTGTTTCAGACTGAGGATAAAATGCCGAAACGAGTCCGGAATATAGTGAAAAGCGCAGTCCCGACATATTCAGTCCCGATGGGCCGTTCACCTGCAATTCAAATGAATGCTCACGCTCCGTCGAATAATTCGCGGCCACTGTCGGCAAGGCAATGGCAAAAACGAGAAAAAAACTGAAAAGTAGATGTTTCATTGTTTGTAATTTTCCAATCCGTTGAAAAAAGCCCTATCGGTAATTATATCTATTTTACCGACAGGGCTTATTGTTTTACAATCTGTTTAACGTTTGATCATACGACGGGTCACAGTCTGCCCGTCAGTAACGATAACAACCAGATACGAACCGGGAGCGAGCGCGTCGACAGCAAGAGCCTTGACTGCTTTTGCGGAAGCTACTTCAACGCCGGCGGCATTGAATACCGTGATATCAGCAGCCTCGACACCGGCGATGTTGACTACATCGACAACGGGATTCGGATATATGGCGATTTCGCCGACTGCATTAAGCTCCAGTCCGGTTTCCTTAAGTTCGAGAGCAAGCTGATGTTCCATGTCGCCTTTCACATTGATTTCGGAACTGTGAGGCATGGTGCCGTCGACAGTCATTTCAAGAATGTGCTTGCCTCCGCAGACATTGACCGTTGCCGTGCCGTCTGCTGCAAGCACGCACTCTTCGGCAGGATACGATTCCAAAGTAGCCACCGGAGTCAACGTGAACTGACGGCCGTCGAGGCTTATGCCTTCCGGAGCACTTACAACAAGGCTGAGAGTGAACGCACGCTCGCCTGAGAATTCTGTAAGGGAAGCGTCGACAGTAACAGAGCTGCTCGCGGCAAAGCTTAGCTCTGTGCTGAAGGGCACATAGCCTGCTTTGGCAACAGTAAGCACATAATCAAGTTCCGGCTGGAAAACATCGGCGCTATAATTGCCTTCGCTGTCGGTCACTGCAGTGTAGAGCACATCGCCCGAACGAAGCTCAACGATCTGTCCGGCAAGAGGCTCTCCGTCGATACCGGTGACTTTACCGTTTACCGATGCAGGTTCGACATAGACACCGAACTTTGCCAGAGGCGTACCGTTCGCATCACGGCTATAAGACATCGTAAGGAATGATGTAGCACTGTCTGTGCTTTTCAGAATAGCATTTTCGGCAAGTTCCGGATCGTGGCATACATATACACGGGCATATCCGTCTGCATCCTGGTGCCGTGTTACCATCAGCAGATTGCCGCCTTCGTAGACATAACCACCCTCGATAGGCATACGGACAAATTCGCGGAAATTATTGTCATTGACATAAAGAAGCTCATGCTGCTGCGAATAGAGCGGCTCCTCATCGCTGATATCGTATGCGGCGTAAGGATCGACTATCGATTCATTGACTTTCTTAAGCCACAGTTTGACAGTCGCATTGATTCTCTTGTCGGCGTTTGTACGTGCGTCGAAAGCTATATAGTTGATTTTCGTACCGGGAACGATACCGTATTTTGCAAGATAAGCCTCGGTATAGATCACCTGACTCTCTGAATTCTTGTCCCAGGTCTTGAATGGAGCGCCCTCGGTACCCTGCTCGTTTCCGGCAGTACCCACAAGCACAGCGGCATCAGACGACTCCGCTACGACGTCGACAGCTACGTTCAACGAGGTAGCCACCGCATCGCCGGCTGTTATACGCGCATATACGACGTGCTCGCCTGCCGAGTGGAAAACATGGGAGAATTCAAAGTCCATATCCGCTCCTGCAGTCCATTCGGGAGCTTCGACAGCAGCGACAACCTCTTCGTCGACAAGCAGTTCGGCTGTATACGAACCGGCTGATTCAGCCTTTTTGCCGAGATTTCGTGCAGTAATACCATAGGCATAAGGCTTATTCACAGTGGCGGCGGGAGTCGCGTTCGTGGATGTCACCATGACATCGTGTTCGACATCGACTATACTGCCACCGAAAACGTCGTTGACATAAGTGTACAAGCCACGGAAACCTATGTAATAGTTTCCTTCAGGAATATCGGAAAGAATAAGTTCCACCGGTGTATAGTTATTCGACGGATACATCTCGTAACCATCCTGCGCTCGTCCTGCTATTCTTTTAAGCACAGTCCAGTTCACGCGGTCGGGAGAATAGTAGATTTCAAGTTTTGAATCGTAACTGCGTCGGATTGTAGTGACGCTCATAGCTTCACCTGCATTGAAATGCAGCAGAGGTGTGATGGCGAAACTTTCACTTCCATTTGTCGCCGATGAGTGTGCAAGCACATATTTGTCGTCGTCCGACTGATAATTGTTTGCCACACCCCAGTTGTCGCCCAGAATCCATCCGGCAGGAACATAGGCGCTGCCCTCATCGGATTCAAAGCCTTCGTAAAATACGCCGGGCATAATACATGAACCTGAAATATCATACTCTTTAGTAAGACTCTCTGAAACAAAACGTATTTTCCCCGCCTTCACACCGGCGGAGAGCGGCGTAAGGGTTATATTTACCGTACAGAACTCATTGGCATCCGTCGCTTCGGGATTTCCACGGCCGACCAAAACAAGAGGAAGAGTCTGATCGATGGTAAAACCTTCGGGAAGTTCGACTGCGGTGATAAGCACATCAGCCGAACCGATTGAACGCAAACGGAATGTCTTGGTCGATGCTTCTGTAACGAATCCATAGTTGATTGCGGAATTAAGCTCGGCGCCGGATCCGACAGGAGTCAGGCAGAAATCAACTACATACGGACACAAATCGAACCACGAACCACCAAGAATAGCCTTGTTGCTATAGGTCGTGAATGTCACATCTTCCTGTATACATATAGCCTCCCAATAAGAGCTTTTACGGCCTTCAAATCCCATCAGAGTAGTGAGGTTCAGTTCACCGCCGAATTCAAAGTTCTTGCTCTCGCCGGGGGCAATCGTTTCGGGGATAGGCCAGGTCTGAAGATCATATTCGTCGGAACGCGTCATCACCGTCAGTGTCTTGCCTGCCGGAACCTCGGCATCGCCGGTGTTCTCCAGCGTAACATTAAATTTCACACAACGGATCACGTTGTCGCTTTCGGCATAGAGTTTCGACGCCGTGGTCAGCTTTGTCATCGACGCATCAGTTATGGTCAGGGCCGGCCCGCAATATGCGGCCAAAGCAGAACCGGCAACTGCAAGCAGACTCAGCAGTCTTGTAAATGTCTGTTTCATTGCAAATGTGTGTATTTTGTTTGATAATCGGGAAATTCCGTTGTATAAGATCTGCCGGGCAAGCAGGAGCAGAAGCCCGGCAGATCTTATAAATCTACCGTTTGATGAAGCGGCGTGTCTGTACGTCGGAGTCTGTAGCTATAACTATGATATATGCACCGGGAGCGAGAGTGTCAACCTCGATAGAGGAGGCTTGTTCTGCTTTTGTGACAACCGAGCCGGATGCGGAATATACCGTCAGGTCAGCGGCTTCAACACCTGCAATATTGAGGACATCGGCCACAGGATTCGGATAAACAGATATAGCGGCCTTGTCGTCGACTGTAAATGTCAGATTTCCGGCTGCGAAATCACTCACATGTGTGAAACACAGATCGTCATAGAAATAAGCCAGACCATCTGTTACAGTGTGTCGCAGACCCACCCATATTTTCTTGCCGGCGTATTTGCCCAGATGGGTACGGAATGCCGTGTATTCCTCTTTTTCAGGCCGGGGCACCATATTCGAGCTTACCATCTCGAACTTCGAAAGATCATCGGGTCCTTCCGTGCTGACCATGACACAAGCGCGACCCTGACCGAAACGGTCATCGTCGGACTTGAGATAGTCGCGGCACCAGAATTCAAATTCTGTATCGGCCGTAGCCACCATCGATGGCGATATGATCCAGTCTTCCACTGAACGTCCGTCGCCGTCGGCACCGAATGTCACCAAACACTGGTCGCCGGTGTGAGGATAACAGATGCTCCAGTCTGACTTCTTATAATTCATGACAGCAAATGCGAATGCCTCTCCGCGACACGGATAGTCGACAACCATCAAGGATATTGTATTGAACCGGTCGACATCGACAGTCGTCAGGCCGGCAGGTTTTTTGGTACCCCATACGTCGCGTTCGAATCCAAAGAAACGGGTATCGGACGGAAGCACTTCGGCTCGAACAGGCAATGAAGCGGAAGCCCCGTCTGCCGTTTCGACAGTCATGACACCTGTAAGTGTGCTATTCGCATCGTTTCCGCTGAATCCAAGCGAGAAGTTAACAGCTTTTCCGGCGGCGATCTTCTGCCCTGCCTTGAGGCTGCTGCGGAAGTTCGGATGTGTGAATGTCACAGCCTTGATTTCGGCATCCTGCGAACCGTCGTTATAAATGGTGAATGCGGTTTCCGTATCGAAACTTTCCGTTGCGTTGACCTTGCCGGCATCCCAGTCAGTGGCGTTGAAGGAGAGTTTCACCGGCATAGCCGATTCGATCGAGAACTGGTCGATACAAGCGCCTGTAGTACGCATGTAATCATAATAGGTATATACCCAGCGGAATGCGACGGTCTTACCTATATACGGAGAGAGGTCAAAGCGCTCACGGATCCAGTACTTGTTGTTCTTATCAGACAGGAGCGCCAGACGCGTCCACGTACCGTCGACAAGAATCTCGAAGCTTACGTCGGAAATACCGTCGGATCCTTTGGTTGTATTGACTGCCTGTCCAAGTGTGTCTTTCACAAGATCAATAGCCACGTCATCGCCCCAGTAGAAAGTTACAAATGACGGTTCGTTCACCACCACATCGGGTGTTTCAAGAATTGCAGTATTGCCGTCGGAACGGGCATTAGCCATAGCCGAAGCCGTACCGCCGTAAGGAGCAAGAGTGTTGGAATCCCAGCATGTCCTGCCGGAAGCTATCATATTCCATCCCAAAGGAGGCACACCGTTGTCGAAACCTTCGAAATATGGCAGGTCGGTGATTGTCGGATCCGGAATAGTACGGAACATCCAAGTGGGGCATGAAACGGCGTCGCCCTTGGCGTTATAAGGCACGACTTTCCAGTTATAGGTAGTTGAATACGCCAGGTCTGGGAGTGTGTACGACAGTACATTTCCAAGGTCTGTACCGTTCACAATATTGCTCGCAGCGGCATCACTGCCTACATAGAGTTTATAGCCGGTCGCAAACTGAGCCGGCGCCCATTCAAGAGTCACACCTCGCGGGAAAATTTCTCCGGAATCGGCAGCCGGTCTGACGGCCGTGGTCGCTGCAGGAGCGCCGCCGGCACCATAGATTCCGTTGAGTACAACAGCATCGAGGTAGAAAAGGCCTGCATTTGCGCCTGTTTCAGAGTCATAGTATGTGAGATCCCAGACAAACTGCCAGTAGCAATTGTCGGAAGCAGCTTCGCGGGTATAGGATTTACGCAGGATCGTATTGTAGACATCCTGATAGTCATAAGTATCCACGACGCTCCAAGTGGCACCGCCGTCGGATGAGAATTCAAGACGGACTTCGGTGTCGGCACCGGTGTCGTCGTCGCTGCTGTAGAAATCGGCATAATTGAACGAAATCGAAACAGGCCCGCGGGTGGCATCGATACGCGGCGAACGCAGGTAGTTCTTTTCCTGATAATAGGCGCGCGGGGTAGCAGCCTTTGATCCTTCAATATATGCCTCGGTAGCTCCCCATTGGAGATTGGTCCATCCGGCAGGAGGAAAAACTTCACCCTCGAAGCCCTCAAAAGCCTCGTCGGCCGCAAGCATCTGCTTCGATACGCTTACAGCCATGGTCGCGTCAGATCCGTTGGTCTTTATTACTATGTTGCCGGATGCCGATGATGTCATAGAGGCTTTATAAAGCACCTGGAACTGCATCGACTCGTTCTTTTTCAGATTGATATCTTCAAGCTTACGGTCAAATACCACCTCAAAGCCCTCCGGAGCCACTACATCGGTAATTTTAAGACCGGCCGCACCGGTGTTGGTTAATGTGATGGCGTCTGAACGCATCGAGGCGCCGACATAAACCTGACCGAAATCCCAGCGATCGGAGCTGAGAGTCGGGACAGGAGTCTGAGCCGCCTGGTTGGCATAAACGCGTATATTGTCCAGTTCAACACTGTTGACGGCATCAATGCGTCCTGAATAGCTGCCTACGACTCCGGTGATATAATAACCGAAAGCCACACGGATTTTTTTACCGGCCCAAGGGCTGAGATCTATTTTCGATACATAATTTGTCCATCCTACCCAGGGAACGGTATAAAAACCGTAGTCAGTCGGCTGTACCCCGCTCTCAAGCAACATGTCAGGATCTGTGAACGAAAATATATGTCCGTTTTCATCAAGCTCGCCGACAGTCTGTCCTTCTTCAAGCACGAATACGCGCAGGTCGTACTGCTTTTTATCAAGTGCCTGCGACGAACTCTTCCACTGGAATGCCAGCTCATAGCTACCCTGAAGCGTGATTTCAGGCGTCACAAGCCAGTCATAACCTTTTTTCAAGCTTATATCGGGGCTGGAATAGGTTGCTTTCGAAGGGTCAATCCACGCCTTGACGTTTATGACTTGCAAGGCCGCACCTTCACCCTTGGTGTCGCGGGAAATACACCAATAAAACGGTCGCGATGAGTCCGGATTACTTTTGACTACATCCCAACCGTCGATGTCCAGGTCGATGTAATCCTGACTTACGGTAATGGTTTGTCCTTCAAAATCCTCATAAAAAAGGTCGCCTGGAGCCGCCATAGCGGTAATGCCGCAAAGAACGGCGTATGCGGCAGAAAGTAACTGTTTTTTCATATAAGATAAATTAGAAGTGATACATGTGTTTATACTCTATTTATTTTTAGTGGAAAATTGATACGATGCGTCGGCTTATCCGGTTTATTTGATTCAAAACGATGCCGTCATGTGGCAACAGCGCAAACTTAGAAAACTTTTTTCACATCTGCAAAATATTTTTCACCTTTTGACATCAAAAAGCAAGGACAAAATTGCAGAACCACCTCTTCGCGCAAATAAAACCTCTACAATAAGTGACATTTTGCAACAACACACACCCATAAATGACAATTACACGGCTGTTTCTCCTGAAGATAAAGGTCAACGACACGCTTTTTTCAAAAAAAATTGTCTGCAAACCACTTTTTTATAAATAAGTTGACTACATTTGCGGGTCAAAGAAAAATTATGGATATACGAGTAAAATACATACGTGGTATCATTATTTCAATACTTGTATTCTGCGCCGCATCACACAGCGCCGAAGCGATCACACCGTCAAAAAGCCACAGTATTGACAGCATCTGCCATATCCTGAAACAGAGCAGAACTCCAGCCGACAGTCTTCTGCTGCTTTATCACATATTCGACATCGACAAGCACAGGAAAAGATCCGAAATGTTCGACAGCATCTATAATGTAGCCGGTCGTGCCGGCGACACGGAAGCGCAGCTCGACATTTTGCGACAGAAAGCCAACTACCACCAGTCGAACGACTCCATTCTAGATGAGATCGAAAATATTGTAGCCAAGTTTCCGATAAGCACGGATGCCAACGAAACCAGAGTATTCGTCAGCATGCTCAGAAACTCACGAGCCACAAGCAGTGCGGCAAACGACCTGCTGATAGACCGCATAAGTTCGCTTATAGGCGCATACAGCCTAAATCCTCCCGCCGACATCAACGAACGCATAATCCGTCTTTATAATATATGCGGCCTTATTTCTCGGGTTACACACGGAGAAATGCTCGAGAAATATGTAGATCAGCTTGACGAACTTATAATGCAGATGCCCAGCCACTCCGGAGCTGTACGCAACTTGTTCTACACACGCTGCGCCCTTGCTTTTTCACGAAACGATCGCCATTACCGTGCAGTCGAGGCCGACCGAAACCTGCTTGCATCAATAGACAGGCTTGAAGCCGACTATCATGCACACGGACGAAAATTCCGCAATTATGACCGCAACCGCTATATCTGCTACCGCCGGCTTTTAGGAAACTATCCGGAACTCAGCCGAGCTGAAATCACTTCGTACTACAATGCTATCCGCGAACTCGTCGATAAAAACGAGGAAATCGCCGCCGACTTCAATAACAGCCGACGCGTAGACATCTTTTACCAGATGGCGACAAATCAATACGACAAAGCCATACAATCGATCAAAGCCGAACTGAGCATTCAACCCGACTCGGAGTTCCGGCCTCGCTACACAAAATTCCTGATGGAGGCAGCAAAAGCTGTCGGCGACGACAAAACCCAACTCGAGGCCGCTCTGGAGCATAACGAAATACTCAAGCAGCAACTCCACGACAAAGCAGTCGAAAAAACACGCGAACTGCAAATTATCTATGACATGAACGGACTCAAGGCGCAGAACATAGCCGAAACCATGGAACTGAACCACACACGCCGACGTTTAGAACAGATCGCGTTTCTGATGGCATGTATAACCGTGATTGTCCTCCTTATAGCCATAATGGTTCTTGTACGCAAAATAAATCAGGGGCGCCAACTGACACTGAACCTTGCGGAATCGAACAAACAGCTCAGCAACGAACGCGACAAACTCGAACGACTGAAAGGCGAACTTATCAAAGCCCGCGACCAGGCCAAAATCGCAGAACAGCAAAAAAGCAACTTTATAAACAACATGAGCCACGAAGTGCGTACTCCTCTCGCAGCAATCACAGAGTACTCACAACTTATCGTGGACTGTATTCCCGAAGCCCAAAGACGTTATCTCAGCCGTTTCGCCAACATCGTGGAACTGAACAGCCGCCTGCTGTTCACACTCGTCAGCGACGTGCTCGACATAGCGTCGCTCGAACGCACGGAAATTAGCATCCAGAAAAAACAGGTCGATCTCGACAAGCTATGCCAGATGGCTGTCGACAGTGTACGTCCTCTGATGAAACCGGAAGTCGAAGTAAACTTTCTACGCGGTGAGAAAAACGCAGAAATACCTGCCGACGAACACCGTATAACCCAAATCCTGACAAACCTGCTCTCAAACGGCATAAAATTCACCGAACGCGGGCACGTAACGTTATTCTACGAAATATCCACCGAAAAACGGCTTGTACGATTCACTGTCGAAGACACAGGCATAGGCATACCGGCAGGACAGGAAGAAACCATCTTCGAGAACTTCCGGCAACTCGATTCAACCGTGCGGGGAACCGGAATGGGATTATATATAGTCCGCCTGATAAGCCGTCTGCTCGGAGCAAGCGTTACGGTGGACAGTTCTTACCGTCAGGGCGCCCGTTTTGTCTTCACGTTGCCATACTGATTTTTTCACTATATTTGCAGACGTGAAAAAAAAGAGCGTAACGTCGCCATGCCTGGTGGCATTGATGATGGCCATAGCCATGCTATGTGCCGGTTGTAGCACAACCCGGCATGTACCCGACGACAGTTACCTGCTTGACAAAGTCAACATACGAATAAACGACTCGGAAGACGTTCCGACAGACGAACTGTATAACTTTCTGCGTCAGCGACCTAACCATAAAATTTTCGGATTTGCGAAACTACAGCTGTCGACCTATAGCCTCTCCGGACGCGACAGCACCAAATGGTGGAACCGATGGCTCAGACGCCTTGGCGAAGCGCCCGTAATCTACGACGAGGATCTTACAGAAGCCTCACAGCGACAGTTGCATCAGGCTCTGGTCAACCGTGGATATCTCGACGCCCGTGTCGAGGTCGATACCGTCAGCAAAACAAAACGCATGAGAGTATCATATAATATCCATGCAGGAAAGCCCCATCGCATCACCTCGCTTGCCTACGATATTCCCGACCATGCCCTTCATGCCATTGTGATGACAGACACGGCAAAATCCGTCATACGCCCCGGCGACCTTTTCGACCGCACAAACCTCGACAACGAACGCACCCGCATAACCGCACAACTGCGCAACGCCGGATACTACGATTTCAACCGGGAGTACATAACATTCTCAGCCGATACCATAGCCGGAAACAAAAAAGTCGGACTCACTCTCAGGCTTAATAACCCGTCTGCGCTTCCTACATCCGTCAGCGGCGACAGTTCAAACACCGACAAAGTGCGCCATCACCTAAGATATATAGTGCGCAAGGTCTTCTTTGTATTCGATGCCGACGCCACCACTCTCTCCGAACGCCGGCATGAAGAAGTCCGCGACACCGTAGACTACCGCCAGCTGACGATCATCTACGGCAAGGACCATTACATAAAACCGTCGACCCTCGACGAATGCTGCTATATAACTCCCGGTGTCCCTTACTCCGCCGTATCTGTCTACCGTACATACCAGGCACTCGGACGGCTCTCGATACTTAAATTCGTAAACATCGAACTTAAGCATTACGGCAGCACCGACGACAGAGCAATGCTTGATGCCTACATATATCTGTCGCGCAACAAAAAGCAAAGTGCCGCCGTCGAACTTGAAGGAACAAACTCCGAAGGCGACCTCGGATTCGGACTCGGGCTTACCTATCAGCACCGGAATCTGGCACGCGGCTCCGAACTGCTGACAACAAAACTCCGCGCATCCTACGAAAGCCTCTCCGGCAACCTCGACGGCCTTATCAACAAACGCTATTCGGAGTATGCCGCCGAAACAGGAATCACCTTTCCGCAATTCAAATGCCCATTTTTATCCAAATCGTTCAAACAACGAATCCTCGCATCAACCGAATTCGCCGTATCGTTCAACTATCAGGAGCGCCCGGAATATACCCGTATAATCGCCGGCGCAGCCTGGAAATGGAAATGGCAGCAACAACGGGTCGCCGACCTGCGCCGTCATACCTATGACCTGATCGACATAAATTATGTGCGCCTGCCACAATCGACCATCGACTTCATCGACCAGATAGCCCCTTCGAATCCACTGCTGCGCTACAGCTACGAAGACCACTTCATCATGCGTATGGGCTATACATATTACCATTCCAACCGACGGTTGGCAAATGCTACCGGCAGCGGCGGCTTCAGCCTTCAGCCATACGTCACTACCCTGCGTGTATCCGCCGAAACGGCAGGCAACCTGCTCTATGCCTTTTCATCGGCGGTAGGGCAACACCGTTCGGACAATGTGTATAAAATACTCGGCATACAGTACGCGCAATATGTCAAGGGAGAGGTGGATTATACCTACACCCGGAACTTCGACCGCCGGAACGCATTGTCGTTCCACATCGGAGCCGGTATCGCATACCCTTACGGAAATTCCTCGATGGTACCGTTCGAAAAACGCTTCTACGCCGGCGGTGCCAACGGAGTGCGAGGCTGGGGGGTGCGCACACTCGGTCCCGGTTCGTATGACGCCCGGAATTCCGTGACCGACTTCATCAACCAATGCGGCGACATACGCCTCGACCTGAGCCTTGAGTACCGCGCCAAACTGTTCTGGGTGCTCGAAGGAGCCGTATTCATCGATGCCGGCAACATCTGGACCGTACACGACTACGAAAACCAGCCCGGAGGCATGTTCCGTTTCGACACTTTCTACAAGCAGATAGCCGCTGCCTACGGCATCGGCCTGCGCATGGACTTCACCTATTTCCTGCTTCGCTTCGACCTGGGGTTCAAAGCCCACAACCCCGCCATGAACCAGGAAGAATGGCCGCTTATCCATCCCAAATGGAGCCGCGACGCCAATTTTCATTTCTCCGTGGGCTATCCGTTCTGACAAGCCATGAAATCATACATCATCTTCGACCTCGACGGCACACTGCTGAACACAATCGACGACCTGGCGACCGCGACCAACCACGCACTCGAATCGCTCGGCTATCCGCGCCATGGGCTATGGGTCTACCCCACTATGGTAGGCAACGGCGTGCGCAAGCTCATCGAACGTGCATTGCCTGCCGAAGCCAGAAACGACGAAAGCATAGTCAAACGCATGCTCGCCGAATTCCGCACCTATTATGACGAACACCTCTGCGATGCCACAACGCCTTACCGCGGAATCCCCGAACTGCTCAACGAACTGACCGCACGCGGCATAAATCTGGCAGTAACGTCCAATAAATACGAGAGCGCGGTACAACGACTTATTAAGCATTTTTTCCCGTCGGCAAACTTCCGGGCCGTTCTTGGCCACGTCGACGGACTGCCGGCAAAACCGGATCCCTCCATCGTATTCAAAGCTCTCGGCTTATGCCCCACCCCGAAAGCGGACACTCTATATATAGGCGATTCCGGCGTGGATATGGAAACAGCAAGGCGTGCATGTATCGAATCAGCGGGAGTATCATGGGGGTTCCGTTCCGTTCTCGAGCTACGCCAGGCTTATGCCAATCATATAGTTTCGACCCCCGACCAGATCCTCGACCTGATAAACGACAGCGGAAAAATATAAAAAAGCCACAACAAGGAATACGATGAAAACACTAAGCAGACTGATTGCCACTGCATTTGCAGCCATCGCGATCTGCCATCCAGAAGCGATGGCGCTCGACATGTATCCCGTCCAAATCGACGGCATGTGGGGCTATGCCGACCCCGACGGCAAAATACTCGTAAATCCCGTCTTTGACAACGCCTACGATTTCGCCGACGGAATGGCCTCGGTGTGTATCGACGGTCGCTGGGGCTACATCGACGAAAACCGAGAAATCGCCATCCGACCCGCATTTGACAGCGCCATGCCTTTTTCCGAAGGGCTGGCCTCCGTACGCATCGGCGACCGATGGACCATAGTAAACCGCCGCGGAGTGCCTGTATCCGAAAACGCCATATTCGAATCAGCACCGGCTGAATTCCACTATAGCCGGGCTATCGTACACATCAACGGCCACTTCGGATACATAAATCGTAGTGGAGAACTATGTATTCCCGCAATCTACGACTCGGCCCAAGACTTTTCGTGCGGACTGGCTCTGGTAGGAATGCACGACCGCAACTTAGACTGTACGATCCAGACGTTCATCGACACCGACGGCAAAACCACGCTCACTCCCGAAGGATATGAATGGATCGATTCTTTCTATGAAGGATTCGCTGCCGTAAGCAACGGGCATTACGGATTCATCGATATCGAAGGCAAAGAAGTTATACCGTGCACATGGAAGCATTCCAGCCGTTTCAGCGAAGGCATAGCCGCCGTATGCGACAACAATGACAAATGGAACTTTATAGACCGCAGCGGAAAAGTGATTCTCGAACCGGAATATACATCGGTACTCGCCGACCCTAATATTTCATGTGTAAACGCCTCTTTCAATCGTGACGGGGAAAGCCACACAGCAATTATGACGATCGACGGAAACAGCCCCGTAGCCTATGTCGAGAAAGACGGCAAATGGGGACTTTTCAATAAAAAGAAAGTCAAGGAGGTTGTTAAACCTGCATACGACTGGATTGTCAGCTATGGCGAGATTTATGAACTCAAAAACGCCGAAACAAAATCATACGCCACTCCATCCGGAAAAATTTTCGACAGCTACAGCAAGGCGTGCGACGCCCTGGCGGCAGAAGTGTCATTCGCCGATTTCGCGAAAAAACGCATAGAACCGGCTATAAACACATGGCAACGCAAGGGCCGCTACGAGAAAAGTTCCGACTATATAGCCCGTGTCAACAACGACACCCGCAGGCAGATGATAGAACAGATGGCAGTCGAAGCCGAAATAGATTTTATCACCCGCTATGCGCCATACGTCAGACTCGACTATAAACTGAGCGACTACGATGCCGACAACGAAGTATTCCTTATCGAAACCCCACGCGGCAATCTACTTGTCCCGGTTCCTTTGTCCGAGGCTCCGGAGTTTGAACGACAGTTCGATATCACAATAAAGACTCCCGCATTCGGGATCGAAAACGACCGGCTCGACCTCGCCGAAGTGAAATTCCGTATGCCCGACGGCAAAGAATACCTTTACCTCAACAGTGCCACAGTCAATTTCGCCGCCGCCGACATCGACTATCAGTTCGAACCCTTCGTTGTCGAAAAAACGACACAACCAAAAGGTCAGCAAAACATATCGACAGTACGCATGAGCGTCGGGAAATCGGATGTCGACATCAACATTCCGGAAACCGGCACATCGCAGCCGGAGATATTCGCCGTTATCATAGGCAACGAAAACTACGCCAAGGCTCAAAATGTGGATTATGCCGCTGCCGACGCCACTATCTTTGCCGAATACTGCCGCTCCACTCTCGGCCTGCCCGACGACAACGTCCGCTACTATCCCGATGCCACTTACCTCAATATGCTTGACGCCTTAACCGACATCAGGAACATTGCCCGGGCATACAAGGGCAAACTCGACATTATATTCTATTACGCCGGCCACGGACTGCAGGACGACGCCACCCGCGCACCACATCTGATGCCCGTCGACGCCGACGGCACCCGCCCCGACCACTGCCTGCCGACTTCGAAGCTATATACCGAACTGGCATCGACAGAGGCACGGAGCATAACCGTGTTCCTTGACGCTTGTTTCTCCGGATCCCAACGCGGCGAAGGCATGATAAACAAAGCCCGCGGAGTACGCCGTCGCGTACGCTCCGATGCTCCGCAAGGCCGCATGGTTGTGTTCAGCGCCGCTTCGGGCGACGAAACAGCCTACCCTTACCGCGAGAAAGGACACGGACTGTTCACATACTTCCTGCTGAAAAAACTTCAGGAAAGCCGCGGAGAACTGACCCTCGGAGAACTGTCCGACTACATATCGGAAAACGTCAGCCGCCAGTCGACCGTGAGCAACCGCCGTAGCCAGACCCCGACAGCCTCGGCCTCTACCGCTATCGGCTCAGAATGGCGTACACGTACCCTGAAATAGCACCGTTCACCGATGAAAACCCTGCTTTTCACCGGAGCATCCGGATTCCTCGGCCAAAACATCATGCCGGCTCTGCTTATGCAGTACGACAAAGTCGCTACACTCGGCCGGAACAGCGTAAACGACATACAGGCGGATCTTTCGGCCGGGGTTCCGAAACTGCCGCAGCGCTTCAGTACAGTTCTTCACGCCGCCGGCCTGGCTCATACAATTCCATCAGACGAACGAGAACGGCAACGATTTTTCGATGTCAACGTCGGCGGAACACATAATCTATGCCTGGCACTGGAGAAATCCGGAGTACCTGACTGTTTCATCTACATAAGTTCCGTAGCAGTCTACGGCTGCGATGAAGGTACAATGATAGACGAAAACCATCCGCTGAACGGTCACACACCCTACGCATTAAGCAAGATCAAAGCAGAGAAGTATCTCGACAAATGGTGTACAGACCATGGCGTCACACTCACCATCCTCCGTCCCGCACTTATCGTCGGAAAAAATGCACCCGGCAATCTCGGCGCCATGACAAGAGCAATCAGAAAAGGCTTTTACATCAACATCAGCGGAGGCAAAGCCAGAAAGAGCATGCTTATGGCCGACGACATAGCACGCATTCTTCCGTTGGCGGAGAAACGGGGCGGAATATATAACCTGTGCGACAGCTCACACCCCTCTTTCAGCGATATATCAGCCCTTATCTCACGACAGATGAACAAATGCAAACCACTGTCTGTACCTCATATATTGTCAAAGCTAATGGCATGGTGCGGCGACATCTCCGGTGGAAAATTACCTATCGACAGCCGCCGACTCGCAAAAATGACAGCAACACTGACCTTTTCCAACCTAAAGGCCACACAGGAACTTGGCTGGCAACCGCTCGACGTCTTGACCCACTTTAAACCGTAAAATGCGTTTTTGTTCATCAAACAGCCGGCTTTATTCATAAAAAAAGTTAAAGCATTTGCCATATAAAACTTTTGTTGTAACTTTGCACTCGCAATAAGGCAAAAGTCAACGGCTCCTTAGCTCAACTGAATAGAGCATCTGACTACGGATCAGAAGGTTACAGGTTTGAATCCTGTAGGAGTCACAATTTAGACTTATTTCATAATAGTAGTAGTTTTTGGATCGGCTCCTTAGCTCAACTGAATAGAGCATCTGACTACGGATCAGAAGGTTACAGGTTTGAATCCTGTAGGAGTCACTTGAAAAGACGTCGTACCGGCCGGTATGACGTCTTTTTTTGCACTATATCAGAAAGCAGCCGGACGCCATTTCGAAACTACACAGCAAATCAAACATTCGAGAGGCGACACAACTTCAGCCCACACAACAAAAAAACGCAACCCTTGACGGATTGCGTTCCTGCATTTTGTCGGGGTGACTAGACTCGAACTAGCGACCTCACGCCCCCCAGACGCGTACTCTAACCAACTGAGCTACACCCCGATTTCTTAAAAGCGATGCAAAGTTACGCACTTATTTTCAAAACTCCAAATCTTTTTTCATTTTTTTCAATAGAAAATTGTCTTGACAAGCCTGCAAGCCTATCTAACAATATAACAGCAAAAACATTAACGCACAAAAAAAATATTTTTTTCACAGACAAACAAAATCAGAACTTGCATCATAAAAAAATAATACTTAACTTTGCACGCAATATGACACCTGCTTAATGCCTTTTCTTAGACCTGAATTATTTACAAATTTCTAAGAACCTAAGCTAAGGCATATTAATACAGATCGGATCCAACGTCGCGACGACAGTCGGCAAACCGGATGTAGAGGTGTTGTCGAATAAGTAAGTATGATATAATCTCTATGTTAAAGTCTGTAAGGCAACAATTTTGAATTATGCCTCTTGGCTTGGGTCCCATACACATTGATGAAATGAGTATCGGACTTTTTTTTTGCACCCAAATATCGTAATTTTGCAATGCAATGAAGACGCGATCACAGACAGAAAATAAAGCCGGAAGCGGCGCACTCGACATGCTCGACGGTCCTTTGCTGCGCAATATCCTGCTATTCGCCGCTCCTCTGATTGCGAGCGGCATCCTGCAGCAATCATTCAACGCCGCCGACGTTGTGATTATCGGACGCTACGTCAACCGGCAGGCTCTTGCCGCCGTAGGCAGCAACGGCCCAATCATAAATCTTATAATAACCCTTTTCGTAGGGCTGTCGGTCGGTGTAAACGTAGTAATTGCCCACTATATCGGCCGACGCGACGAACGTGGCGTTAGAAACTCGGTATCGACATCTGCGGTTCTGGCCGTAGCAAGCGGTCTTTTTCTACTTATTGTAGGACAGCTTGCGGCACGCCCCATGCTCGAACTGCTCGGCACGCCTCACGACGTCCTCGAAATGGCCACCATTTATCTGCGCATATTCTTTCTCGGAATGCCGTTCCTGATGATCTACAATTTCGGCGCGGCAATTCTGCGAAGCATAGGCGACACACGCCGGCCGTTCTACAGCCTTCTTGCCGCCGGATGCGTCAACATCGGGCTTAACGTTCTTTTTGTCGCAGGCATGGGCATGACAGTCGACGGCGTAGCCATAGCCACCGTAACAGCCAACGGCGTCAACGCCGCCATCACAGTCTATTTCCTAATGCGGGAACACGGCGCCATACGCCTTGACCTCAAAACTTTGAAAATAACGAGAATCGAGCTAAAAAAGATTCTCTCCATCGGCTTTCCGGCCGGACTTCAGGGAATGGTATTCTCCATATCCAACGTATTTATACTGTCGGCTATCAACAGTTTCGGCTCCGAAGCCTCGGCCGGATCAGCGGCGGCGCTGAATTATGAAATCTACAGCTACTTCATAATGACCGCATTCGTACAGGCGACGGTAGCGTTCACAAGTCAGAATTACGCTGCAGGCAACATAGACAGGTGCCGTCGCATATTTCGCCTGAACATGCTTATGTCGGTCGTCGGCACGGTCTTGTTCAGCCTTCTGGTACTCTGGCGCCGCGACCTTTTCATCAGTCTGTTCTCCACGGATCCGGAAATCTACCCCTATGCGTCGGTACGCATTACCTATGTTCTGGTTCTTCAGTTCATCGCCTGCTCTTACGAAATCAGCGGTGCAGCCATGCGAGGCCTCGGCTACTCCATGACACCTACCGTACTCACCATATTCGGCACCTGCGTGCTGCGACTCCTTTGGGTATGGATGCTCCCGCGCATGGGAGGCGGATTCAGAGAACTTATGATAATATATCCCGTTTCATGGGCGATTACAGGCTCGGCTGTCTATCTCGCATATCTGGTAGTTCGCCGCCGCGCATACGCTGTCTACGACAAAAACACTCCGACCGGATGAAAAAAACATATACATTTTTGATTTTAGCGGCTGTGATGCTCTTCCTTAAGTCATGCTCCGGCGAACGATATGATATCAGCGAAGAATACAGCCGCAAAGCCTATACCCCATCAGAAGCGCTCGGCTTCACCATAAGCGCCCCGAAAGAAGACTCGGACCGCTCGCTGCTTATCAACGTCACCCGTGCCTGGCAGGGAGAAGACAGCATGGCCGCTCCACGCCGCTTGCTCCTGTTGCGCGACGGAGCGGCAGCCCCACGGGAATTCCGCGGACAGTGCCTGCGGGACAGTGCGGAACGAATTGTTGTCATGTCGAGCAGCCATATAGCAATGCTCGACGCCATCGGCGCCACAGACAAAATCGTCGGGGTATCGGGTACGGATTATATATCCAACAGTTCCCTACAGGCGAGGCGCAGCTCTCTGGCCGACGTAGGATATGAAGGGAATGTCGATTATGAAGCCCTCGTAGGCGCACATCCCGATCTCGTGCTCCTGTACGGACTCAATGGCGCAAGTCCGATGGAAAAACGGCTGGAACAACTCGGAATACCATATATATACATAGGCGACTACACCGAACAAAGCCCGACAGGAAAAGCCGAATGGGTTGTCGTGCTGGCCGAAATCACAGGTCGCGGACAGCTTGGCCGTGAATGCTTCCGGCTTATTAAAGAACGCTACGACTCCGTGGCATCCAATTCCGTTCAGGCCAAAGGCCGCCGTCCGCGAGTAATGCTCAACACCCCGTACTCCGACACATGGTTCATGCCTCCGTCCGACAGCTATGCCGTGCGTCTTATAGAAGACGCAGGCGGAGAGTATGTCTATACGCAGAACAAATCCGGAGCAAGTGTCCCCGTCGACATAGAGGAGGCATACATACTGGCCTCCGGTGCAGATATATGGATAAACACAGGCACGGCATCCACCGCCAGCGAACTTCTGCGCCAATGCCCAAAATTTGCCGATGTTCCCGCTGTTCGTTCAGGGCGGGTGTACAACAATACGCTACGCGTGAACGCCGCAGGCGGCAACGACTATTGGGAAAGCGGCGTCATGCAGCCCGACCTTATACTTTCCGACCTAATAAAAATTTTCAGCGAAACTCCGCCCGACAGCATCGAAGGCCTCAACTATTATCAACGCGTGAAATAATATCATGAAACGGCGACGTCTTACATTCATGCTTCTGACAGCAAGCATCATTCTGCTGTTCGCCATCGACATGGCCGTCGGAGCATCGGGCATCAGCCCTGAAGAAGTCATATCCGCACTCTGCGGACAATCCGCATCCCCGGCTGTCGAAAAAATCATTCTTCACATCCGCCTGCCCAAAGCAATTGTGGCGCTCCTTGCCGGCATAGCGCTTTCAGTCAGCGGACTTCAGATGCAGACCCTGTTCCGAAATCCACTTGCCGGACCTTATGTTCTCGGCATCAGCTCAGGCGCAAGCCTCGGCGTGGCAATGGTGATAATAGGCGCACCGCTTTTCAGCTTCGGAGGCACAATACCGGCACTCGGCACCGCCGGCGCCGCATGGCTCGGCTCGGCGGCAGTACTTCTGCTCATAAGCGCCGCATCGCGCCGCATACGCGATATAATGGTCATTCTGATTCTTGGCATGATGCTCTCTTCAGGCGTGGGCGCAGTCGTACAGATTCTTCAATACCTTAGCCGCGAAGACGCTCTGAAAGCCTACGTAATATGGACAATGGGTTCACTGTCCGACGTCGACTGGCTGCAGATGGCCATACTTGCTCCATCGGTAGCCGCCGGACTCATCATGGCGGCAGCAAGCGTCAAAGGCCTGAACATGTTGCTTTTCGGCGAAGACTACGCCCGCACCGCCGGACTCGACACAGGCCGCTGCCGCACACTGATTTTCATATCCACCACCCTTCTTGCCGGCTCAGTCACAGCCTTCTGCGGGCCTATCGGTTTCATCGGCATGGCAATTCCCCACGTGGCACGCCTGATTTTCGACGACAGCGACCACCGCGTGCTCCTGCCGGCTTCGGCCATGACAGGCGCAGCTGTCATGCTCGCCTGCGACATAATCTCAAAAGCGCTGATACTGCCCGTCAACGCTATATGCTCCCTCCTCGGCATCCCGGTGGTGATATGGCTTGTCATGCGCAACAAATCCCTGAATGTATAATGATAGAATTAGCTGGTTTCAACATAGGTCACGGGCGCGGAAAGCTTCTCAACGACATTGACGCTCACTTTTGTGCAGGACAACTGACTGCCCTCATCGGACGCAACGGAGCCGGAAAATCGACATTGCTGCGTGCCATCGCCGGACTAAACCGCCGCTATGGCGGCACAATACGCCTTGCCGGCCGCGACATGCGCACTATGGACTCGGCCGAAACGGCACGGACGCTCGCATTCGTAGGAACCGACCGCACCCGCGTGGGCGCCCTGCGTTGTCGCGACATAGTGGCCATAGGACGGGCACCATACACCAACTGGCTGGGACACATGCAGGAAGTCGACCGCCGGGCGGTCGACGAAGCCATTGAATCCGTGGGAATGACCGATTACGCCGACCAAAGTACCGACCGCATGTCGGACGGCGAATGCCAACGCATAATGATAGCCCGGGCGCTGGCTCAGGCCACACCCGTAATGCTACTCGACGAGCCGACTTCTTTTCTCGACCTGCCGGGACGGTACGAACTGTGCAGACTGCTCGCCCGGCTGGCTCATGAACATGAGAAATGTATAATTTTCTCGACACACGACCTTGAAATAGCCATGCGCACCGCCGACCGAATAGCACTTATCGACTCCCCGCGACTTATATGTATGCCTGCGGATGAATTGTCACGCTCCGGCGAAATACAACGTGTATTCGGACTCCCCGACGATATACCGGGACTTACTCTTCCTCGGCAGGAGGCATAAACACGTACGCTCCCAGATCCGGAGCGGTACCGCGCGCCAGTCCATAAGCGTCTATGGCGGCGTCAGGAAGTGTCAGCGCCGGATCAGCCGCACCTATGGCCGGCGACTCCGGTTTCAGACGGCTGTCGAACAGATAATCCTCTCGCACTGTGTAATACAACGGATCCTCGCCCCACAGGCAGTTTATGAAATTGTCATCGTCAGTTCCTTCACTCTTCAGCAGGCAGCGGCGGAAGTAGACATCAGTACCGGTCAGATCGCCATGCGACAGATCTGTTCCGTTTCCATATATGATACAGTTGCCGAATTCAGCCGATATATATGGCAAACCGCTGCCGTCGTCGGCCCCTGTCTTTTCTTCGGCCGACACATGCGCCAGCCATACGGAAGGACCGCCGAGAGCCGAAAAAAGATAATAGTTGGCAAACGTGCAATGATTGAAACTGTGGCTGCCGCCCTGCAGATAGACAAGACCGCCGCCCCCCTCTCCGAATTCACAGCCGACAGCCTTTATACCCGCATGTACAGCCTCAAGCACCAGATCTCCGGAATTATGCAGATGGCAGTTTATCATTGTCAGCACCGGCTCCGAGGCATCCGCAGTCCCCGAGCGGACGGCATCCTCTTCTTCCGACTCAGGCACATAGCCTGTAACGGCCACTCCTTGCCACGTATTGCGTATGTCAGTATGACGAAGAACGTTTCCACGCGAAGTCGGAGTAAAGAACATACCTGTCCACTGACGCGACATTATGTCGAACGAAATATCGGCTACCACATTTCCCGTGCGGTCACCGCTAAGGTTCACCGGCATATCCACCGTACCCTCGCTTAACAATGTACCTCTGACCACAAGGCTGGCTCCGTCATGGAAACACAGCTGCGTGCCGGCCTCCAGAGTCAGCACAGCGCCACGGGCCACTACCAGCGAATCGAATATCTGATATGGTTTTTCAGCCGTGAAACGTGTGTCAGCCTCAAGTATCACCTCACGCATACGCACCACATCCTGTCCCTGCGCCTCGACAACGACCTCCGACGTCACACCGTTGACTGTAAATTCGATTGTGGCGTCGAAATCAAGCGGACGCGAAGCACCGCCCTCAGGCAAAGTGGTTTCGACAAAAACAAAAATAGAATCCTTCGCACGGATTTCCACCCCGCTGAAATCATGGCCGCTTATGCCGTCGACATTCATACGGAAATATTCAGGATGATCGCCCGAAAAAATTATACGCGATATGCTGAGTTGTTTGGAATGCGGATTGTGTACTACAAAACGTTTTGTAGGCGACGGCTCGCCGGTAAATATCACCCCCATGTGCAGTGTGTCGACTGAAAAGACAGGCTGATCGGACGGCGAATCGGTAAAGCCGTCCTCGATACACGAAGGCAACAAAAAAGCAGAGGCAAGAGCCAGAAAAAGAAGAGACAATATATGTAATGATAATTTCATGTTCGGGAATATGTAAAGGAATAGCTTCCACTATCTATAACGCGGTCAATCCACTGATATTATATTGACAAATACGGAATAGCGCCATTCACCCGGCAAAATCAAATAAATTTGCTTTTGCGCTCGACTTATTCGTATCTTTGCCGCATGAAAAAGATTCTGACAACAATTCTGGCCATTGCCGCCATTGCAAACGCAGCTTTCGCTTTCAAGGTCGACACAATCAGCGTAAACACCACACTGCTTGAGCGCCCGATGGACGCACTCGTCGTTATCCCCGATGCTGCGGCGGCCGACAGTTCATACCGTTTCCCTGTCCTGTATCTTCTGCAGGGATATACAGGCAACTACACCGAATGGGTGCGCAAATCTCCCGATCTGGGACGCCTCGCCGACCAGTACCGGATGATTGTAGTCACTCCCGACGGCCGCGACAGCTGGTACTGGGATTCTCCGCTCAAAGCCGGCATGAAGATGGAAAGCTTCCTTATCGACGAATTCATTCCCTACATAGACGCCAACTACCCCACACAGGCCGACCGAAAACACCGCGCAATCAGCGGTCTTAGCATGGGTGGACACGGAGCAATGTTCCTAACCGCACGCCACCCCGAATTATTCGGCCTCGTAGGCAGCATGAGCGGCGGCCTGGATCTGCGACCTTTCCCTAAGGGCTGGAATCTCACTTCCCATCTTGGGGAACGCGACGAAAATCCCGGACTCTGGGAGTCGATGACAGCGGCGTCCTACGTTACAGCGCTTAAAAATGCCGATGTACACATCACCTTTGACTGCGGCACCGACGATGTGTTTACCGAAGTAAACAACGCATTCCACAGAACCTTAATCGACGCCGGCGTAGAACACGACTATACCTCGCGACCCGGCGGACACAACTGGGACTACTGGCGCAACTCGCTGCTCTATCACATGCTATTCTTCAGCCGGAACTTCGGCAAATAGGCCCCGATGACAATCGACGGACTCAGTCTTGCGAGCTTCAAAAATATCGAATCGGCTCAGCTCGCATTTTCCCCGAAGATCAACTGCTTCCTCGGCCGCAACGGCATGGGAAAAAGCAATCTGCTCGATGCCCTGTATTTCCTGAGCTATACCAAAAGTTTCAGCGGCCTGACCGACGTCCAGCTTATTCGGCGCGGCGACGGATTCGCAATGCTCCGCGGACAATACAGCCGCAGAGGACTCGACGAAGAGCTATCCGCAGCCCTGCGTCCCGGCCGGCGCAAGTCGTTCAGGCGCGGAGGCAAAGAATACAAGCGGCTGAGTGAACATATCGGCGCTTTCCCTCTGGTGCTTCTTTCACCCGCCGACATGGAACTGACCGCAGGCGCCGCCGAAGAGCGCCGCCGTTTCATCGACCAGATAATCTCTCAGGATGACCCCCGCTATCTCGACGCCCTGCAGCGCTACAGCCAGGGAATAGACCAACGGAACCGCCTGCTGCGCGACGAATGTTCCGACCGCGGACTATTCGACGCCGTAGAAACCCAACTTGACATATACGGCACCTACCTCACATCGCGCCGGCGCGATGTGAGGTAGGTGCCGTATAT
>Ga0209064_1001075_pt1 | contig 49459 bp, 44 predicted proteins | sample Inofromicrocosms_FD_187498 | JGI IMG/M metagenome (GOLD analysis project Ga0209064, IMG submission 187498) | Mouse cecum microbial communities from Vienna, Austria - Inoculum for glucosamine and mucus D2O microcosms (SPAdes) (version 2) | ecosystem: Host-associated > Mammals > Digestive system >...
GCAGGCGTTTCAAGGCGTTACCCTATCATTCCACCTGTCGGAATATCAGTTCTCCAAGAACCGTACTCAAATATTTTATTTTCATACGACCTTGTGCGTAACCTTTTCAGTTACGAACGTGTCGCACTCTTGCCCGCGCCAACAGCGTGAGCAAGCAGCGTATTACCGCCGTATAAAGCTCTTGCAATTGCATTTTTCTGGTGCTCTTTGAGAGTAATATCGGTGTTCATACCAACAAAGTTGAGATGAGAACCGTCATACTCTCTCGGACGGATAGAGTTATACATTTCATTGTAGGTCTGAACAAGCTTTTCTCGTCTTTCGGGATCCTTGAATATCCAGTCCTGAAATTCAGACTTTATGAGATTTGCAACCTGTCTGACCGCCTTGGTTTCTTCCTGATTTACCACAAGAATATAGTTGCCCTTTTCGTCACGCAAATCATAACCGTTCTCGTCCTTCTTGTGATCCTTTACCTGAAGGTCACTGTTGTTAAGGATTCCCTCAATTATCTTGTATGCGTTCATTCGGTGTGTACCGAATACGTTTGTAGCAGTGTAGTTTTTCTTCGATGCAGCATTGACATCTTCTATCTTCCACTCACCCGCTGCCTTGCTGTACTGAACTGTCATATCCCGCTTTGCATTCCAGTCGGGATTGAATTTTTCGCAAATAAACTGACGTATATATTCGGGTGCGATCCAGTGAGAACCCAACTTTACGGAAATATCCTTTGCTTCTACCCTTGGAGGGATAGCATTTTCAAGAGCTGCCCTGTTTCCGGAAACGTCCATACCCTCGGGAGCATTATTAAGCCCTGCGATTTTCTTACGGATATTGCCTGTCAGATATTCGTCAGAGGTAACATACTTTTCCTCTGCCTGCGGAAGTCTGAATATCTGTCCCTTGAGGTCGGCTATCATGCTGTCCTTATCCATACCGCAAAGCTCGGACATGAAATCGAAATCAATCTTTGCTTTTTCCGATACGGAGATTATAAGTGCCTCCTGTGCAGTTTCGACGTGTTCGGCTATGGTCTTGGGCTTTACTGTGTTATGCACAAAGATGTCAGCCTTGGTGTATGTGCTGTGTTCCTTGTCCTCATTTTCCAGTGCGGAAAGAAGCTGGTAATCATCGTCACCCTTAAATGCGTCCATGTTCTTCTTGTCGGAAACAAAACCGTACTTTGCCACAAACGCATCATATACCTTGTTGAGCTTGGCTCTGCTTTCGGAAATGCTTTCATCAAGGGAGCTGTCGGAATTGTTCATCTGCAAGTCAAGCAGCTCTCTAACCGTATCACGAAGCTCAACCATTGCGACAGCTCGGGCAATCTTGTCCTTGCCCTTACCCTTGACAGGAACCTTTTCCATAGTGTCCCCCGCTTCTCTGTAATATAGTTCACCGTTTACCGCCTGGAAGCTGAACTTGCGTGATTCGGCAGGTGCAGGAATAACATCGGCATTTATCTCCTCAACAGTTTTCATAACAGATGCAGCCTTGTATTCGCCACGAATATTCTGTACTGCTTCGGAGAGAAGGCTTTTCAGCATGGACGGATCATCAAGCTTTACCGTCACTTCATTACCAAACCTGCCGCTAACCTCCTTGAAATCACCGATCACCATTTCGGGGTGCTCGGCAAAATAGTTATTGACATCAAAGCCGTCGGCAGATACGCCCAGCTTAACCCAACCTTCCTTGTCGGGGTCAATTTCGATAGGTCTTTCACGCTTCTGTAAGAACAGGATATCCGAAACTACCTCTGTACCCGCATTTGCCTTGAAAGCTGTGTCGGGCAGACGGATAGCACCTAAAAGCTCCGCTCTCTGTGCAATATATTTGCGGATATCGTCATTTTCCTTGTCCATTGTTCCCTTTGAGGTCACAACAGCAACTACTCCGCCCGGGTGAACCTTGTCAAGAGATTTTGCTATGAAATAGTCATGGATAAGAAAATTGTTCTTATTGTAGTCCTTGTCGTTCACCTTGTAATTTCCGAAGGGAACGTTACCGACAATCACATCAAAGCTGTTATTCTCAAAAGCGGTCTTTTCAAAGCCCTTTATCTGAATATCCGCACCGGGATAGAGCTGCTTTGCAATTCTTCCCGTAAGGTCATCAAGCTCAACACCATGAAGCTCGCTGCCACGCATACTCTCGGGCATTACACCAAAGAAATTGCCGATACCCATTGCATGCTCAAGGATCTTGCCCTTTTCAAAGCCTATGTTTGCAAGTCCTTCATATATGGCATTGATTACAACGGGTGAGGTATAATGAGCATTAAGGGTAGACCGCCTTGCTTCGGAATATTCCGCATCATCAAGCACTGTTTTCAGCTTTTCATACTCATTCTTCCAGTCATCATTTCTGGGGTCGAATGCCTGCGGGATTGCTCCCCAGCCTGTGTAACCGGAGAGTATTTTCTGCTCTTCGGGAGTGGCAATTCTACCCTCTGCTTCAATGGTTTTCAGAGTTTCCACCGCTGCTATATTTGCATTAAATCTTGCCTTTGGTCCGTTTACGCCCAGATTTTCATCGGTAATAACGTAATTATTTTTGTAAGTATCCACTGGAGACTTGACCTCATCAGTCTGAACACTCTCCCGAGTATCCAGTGGAGACTTTTTCTCAGCTTCAACCGGGGACTGAACCTTTTCGGCAGGCTCTGCTTTTTCCACAAGAGCATATCCACGATTTATAAAGTCGGCAAGGGTCATAATTTCCGAATCGTGAAATAGGCTCGATGTTTCTTCAAGGGTAATTATGTTATCGTAAATATCCGAAATACGGAAAAGCTCGTCATCCTTTTCCAGCAAGTCACCGATAGCAGGCTCATAGCCATAGTCGGTTCTGCTGTTTTCGGCATCAATAGCTGCGCCCATTTCATCAACAGGAATCTCGGGAAAATCCATTGTTTCCGCAATGACCTTGCTTTCCTCGATTACAAAATCGAAGAAGTTATTATCAAGAGTACGCACATTTCCGTCACGATCGGTAAGCTCGATGTGATAATCTCTGCTCGATACACCTTTACGCATATTTTCAAGATGCTTTGCAATATCCGCAAGCATATCTTCGGAAGAAACGCTGTTTTCCTCCTCCCATACATCAACGTGAATGCTGTTGGTTTTGTTGTAAGCGTACTTGGTAAAGGAACCGTCCTCATCGGGAGTGTAGCTTTCGGTTATTTCCTCAAAAGCAGGGTTTTCATCATCGCTGAGGTCCTTATCGTTCCATTCTGTTCTGCGGACAAGGCGGATATTATCATAATCATTTACATTGATTTTCTCCTTTTCCTTGCCGAGAAATCTGTCCGAAACATCGACAAATCCGTATGAATCAACATAATGTGCTTCATTGTTCATAACGATAATGTCGCTGACGGAGAGGGAATGTCCCGTGAAATCCTCGGGACGGTCAAGGTTGAATTTTGTGTATATGGCTTCAAGCTTATTGCTGTCCTCAAAATCATCAAGGCTGCCCATATATACAAGGTCATAGTTTTCAGGCTTTGCAGGCTCTCCGTAACGCTCGGCATTTGTAAAACCTTCAAAACGTATAGCGTGATTTTCGGAACCTTTTTTCAGCTGATATATCTTGTATTCATTATCGGGTTCAGGCTTTTCAATGCCATATTTCTGCAATATTTCATGAGCATGGATAAGTCTTGTGAAATCTGTTTTTTCATTCGCATTATCTATTACAACCTTTGCATAGTATATGCGCCTGTCAATATCATTCTGAGTAATGTATTTATCATTATCAATAAGGTCGGAAATGACCTTTGCAACCTCAGCCCAGGTATATGTTTCCTTTCCCGATGTTGTTGTGATCTCAATTCCCTTGGAATCATGGTCTGCAAACCTTACGGGTCCTTCTCCGCTGTGACCGCCTATGCCGTATTCATCTTTAAGAAATTTTACAAAATCGTTCTTTGAGGGATTATTCTTATAAAATTCCTCTACTCTGAACTTACCATCTTCAAAGCCTGTGCCACGCATGACCTCATTATGTATGAGATTTTCACGAGAAATATTATTCTCGTTTGCAATGAGATACATAAGCTCCTTTGCATGACCCCACACAAAATCGGCTTCACGATTGGACGCTGTGTCCTTGACAGTAAGGCTGTCATCGTGCGGCTCAAATTCAAGAGTGTAGGTATATCCCATAAGCGAAATATCCACACTTTTCAGTGCATTAAAGATTTCCTTTGTATCTCCGACAGTAATATCTTCAGTGGGAGTAAGTCCCGCCGATTCAACAATTTCACGAAAAACCGCCTTCGGATTGTTATTGAAAAATCTGTTCAGGGTATTGCTTTTCTTTGCAAATTCTTCCCTTTCCTCGGGAGTAGGCTCGGTGGTATTGGCAACAATGGAATCAAGTATCTTTTCATCACGCACAGCAATGTATTCATCTATATTATCAGCAAAATATTCTTCCGCATCTGCTCTGCTCAAAAAGCCTGAAAAATCCCCGTTGATAGGTGCATAATACATCTGACCATGATGCCTCATATTTTCAGATTCGACATCATATTTTCCGTCCCCATTTTCGGAAATGAAGAAAGTTTCACCTCTGTATTTGGTTGAATAACTTGTGGGGTTTCCGTTATCGTCAGCAGATTCGGGAATGGGAGTCCACTTTATTTCGCTTTCCTCTACGGGAGCATCCTTAAAAGCAATGCTTATATCCACATCATCAATCCTATTAACAATAAGGTCGATGATCTCCATAGTTGAACGGTACTCGTTGAAAAACTTCTGCACCCTCTCATCGCCTGATGCAGCATTTACATCCTCGCATATCTGCAACAGGCTCGGAGAATCGTCTGTGAGAATATCTTCAAGACCGTTTGATTTGATAAGAGAAAGCGTGTCGTAAATATAATAATCCTCAATGTAAACATCAAGCCTGTCAGTCATTGCCATTGCTGAATCAAATCTGTCAGAATGGATATTACCCAGATTTGCATCATCTCTCAGGGAATACTCATCGCCTACCTTGACAACAGTAAAATCCATTGATGTAATGAAGCCGGCAAAAACCTTGTTTACGTCATATTCAAGAGTGTCGAAAAGATTGAGCGATTTATTATTCGCTCTTTTTTCAACCATATCGGAAAGAGCAGCAAAATCTATTTCCTCAAGCCTGTTATATACACGCTCATCATCAAGGATATTTGACAAAGCATTACGGATAGTGATGCTGTCATCATCATATACACCGCTGTCGATCTCATCATAGCTTTCGTTGTAGATAGTATAATCATATCCCTCATCTGAACGTTCAAAAATGCTGATATATCCACCATTGAGCATTTTGAAGGCAAGCTCAGTTTCAGCTTCTTCATTCATCTCCTCATAATCATCAATAAGGAACTGGGGAGAACGAACCGAATATGTTTCCGATTCAAGGCAGAGGGCATCATTATGGGACATCACTTCCTGCAGATGCTCGGAAATGTATGTACATTCCCTATCATCGGCACTTACCGATTCACTGTCCCCGCCGATCTGATAGAATTCGACAGTAACATCGGCAAACTGCTTTCCCGTATCGACAATGTATTCCTGATATTCTTCAAGTGCCGTAATATCGTCTTTTCCCACATACGAACCTGTTACAAAGGGCTTTTCGCCTTCTATCGTAATTACGGAAAAGTTTATCGTGTTATTTGCAAGGTCAAGATATGCAGCTATATCATCAATGCCCTTTATCTCGGCAAATGAGGTTATGGGCTTGTCCGCACCGTAAACGTGCATGGTCTGCCCGTCAATGTTTATGTCAATTGCCTTGATTCCTTCTGTCTGCGAATACTTTGCAAACTCAGCTTCGGTTATCTGTATGCCGCCGAGAGCACAGATGTCCATAAACAGCTTATCCGAATTGGTAATTACATTCTTAACAGCTTCTTCGGTAACATCATTTGCAATGTAGTACCTGTTTGTGTCATTCTGTGAAACTGCAAGCACTACATTTACAGCAGCCGCTTTTTCTTCAAGGATTCTGTCAAGCTCGGTAGTGCCCACATGAAGCATATCTTCAAAGCTCAGCACCGATAAATGGTCACGGTTCATCTGCTCAAGCGAATCATAATGCTCGGTTTTTGCAAGTTCTTCGTCAATAAAGTATGACACGGAAAAGTTTTCAAGGTCAGCTTCCATCTGCAAGCTGTGATCGCCCTGTTCCTCCGAACCTATCTCGGTATATCCGATAGCAATGTGCTTCATATCCGAGAAATCTGCTGTACTTGAAAACTCGGAATCAAGGAAATCCTCGATATATTTCTTTGCCATATCAAGCTCTGATACAACAGTCTTTTCTCCGTTTCCGAGATATACGCCGTTTCTGTGCAGCTCATATTTGTCAACATTTGATGTTACGGCATATTCCCTGTTGTCCATACGCTCGGTTTTAGAAATGCCCACATCATCGGGATATACGCCTTTCATGGAAACAACTTCTACATCTGTGCCCTTGTATCTGTATCTATCACCGATTGTAATATCCTCGGCGGTTCTTTCGGCAGCAGGCTGCTCCTTTTCAATATTCATTGCTTCATATTCACGAACCCTGTTAGCAAAGAGATCAATAAGTCCCGGATGCATGGTAAGACGATTTGCACCAACAGGCTGCATTTCAGCTTTATAATTATCTGTAAGTGCATCAATAACAGACTTTGCCCATTCATAGTTTTCCAAATTGATCCTGTGGTCCTGCAGTCTACCGTAAAGCTCCACAACATTTGCAGCCACTATCATCTGGATACGCTCAAAGGAATACATATTCAGAAGTTCGTCAAGAGCCGCTTCTGTCTTGAAGGAATAGTTTTCATAATGCTTTGCAGCCATTGCATCTATCATATTGGCGCAGTCACGATTTTCTTTTCTGAAAAGAAGAATATTGGCTAATTCCTTCTTACGTTCTGTATCATAAACATCGTTCATGTTAGATACAATTTTGTCATGATAAACGCTGTCCTCATAATGATGCCAAGGGAACGGGAGCGAATCCGCACTGCCGAATACAAGATCGGCAAGTTCGGGATAATCGCCGTTCAGGGTGATGTTTGCAAGATGATCCTTATATGCTACAACGAACTTGTCAAAATCATCTTCCTTTACACCCGGAAAACCGTCCTCTTCCATTGCCTTGCGTATCTCCTCAAACACAGCTTCAAGCTGCCTGTCTGCAATTTCCGGCTGCATTCTACCCTCGGACACAAGGATAGCATTTGCGGTATCTTCAAGAAGTGTACCCACATCGGAATAGCTGTTCAGATACTCATTATGATTCCAGTCATCATACAGCTCGTCAAGAATGTTATCCCTTGCCAGCAGTGCATTTATCTGCTTTTCGGTAAGACTGAGCTTTTCTTCGGTTATGTAAGTCTGAATGTTATCCTTTGTGCTTATCTCATACGCAGCTTCAATAAGCACCGCAGGAGATTCCTTTTTCATATTGTCAAGGAACGCCTTCCATTCATCGCCCACCTTGTTTGCCAATTTTTCTTCGGGAGTGATGTTATCATATTTTTCATGGTAATCGGAAAAGCCGTTCCACGCTTCATCAACAAGTACATTTCTGTCCTTGTCTATGATGATACCAAAGGTTTCATCGCCATAGTTTTCATTTTCAAGCAGGAAAAGCTCCTTGCCGTCAACGGTTTCGGTATCAACAACATACCATGTACCCTCATAACCGTCGATTATCAGAGAATCACTGTCTGCGGAAATTTCGCCTTCAAGTGACTTCCTCGCCTTCTGTACAGCGGGAGTGTGTTCCTCCAGATATGCCTGAATAGTCAGTTCCTGATATCTTCTTACAACATCATTATTGGGGTTTATGTAAGCATTTGCATAATCCTCAAAATATCCCGAATGTGTATCTATCACATTCTGCTTGCAGTTCTGATAGATATATTCAAGGAAGTTTTCCGAATTGTATGCAGCGAGAACATCATCTTCGGTAACGGTGATGTCTATAAATTCACCATCGCCGCCGTCACCTTCCTCATTGAAATATACCCATGAAAATGCTTTGCTGTCAGGGTTGTAAAGTATATCATTGGGATAAAGATTATCCACATGAGGAAATCTCGTCTGAATGATGATGTTATTTTCATGTCTTTCCCTGTCGGCTGCACGTTCTTCATCATCGGCTCTCCAATGCTCAAGCTGATTTTCGGTGTTGGTATAATCTATGCTGTGAGCAGCCGCATATTCAAGTGCTTCGTCAACAGAAGAAAATGTGGGACATCTGCCCTCATCATCAAGATATACAGCTCTTTCCTCACCCGTTTCGGGGTCATATTCGGAAATGTAATAGTCCATATTTTCCTCGTCGGAAACGATACGGAAGAAAGAATTCTCTTCAATGCGGATCGATGTGGGGTGGAAGAACTCGTTATCGGGGTCAAGAAACATATTCCTTGCCTCACGCAGACTTTCAAAGCCTGCGGTTTCCCCTGTCTGCATATTGCGGATATTCACAAAGCCATTGGTGTCGGCAATACGCTCATAACCCTTTTCACGCAGCTCATTCACAAGGTCCATATTCTGAATGTTATCAATAATTCTGCGTACAAAGGCGGCATTATTCTCACCAACTACCGTAAGAGTTGCACTGTTTCCGCTTATCCTGCCCGAGAATTTCATAGATGAATCCCCGGCAATGATATTTGCAACCTGCAATGCTGTTTCGGTATCGGTATTTATATACTTTCTCTCGGAAGGCGGCAGCTCCTTATACGGAACATTGCCTATAATTCTTGCGGTGCTTCTGTTCTGATCCGAAAGAGAATTTACAATAGCCAATGCTCTCTCCCTGTCTGCCTTGCTGACAGTAATGGTGTTCTTGTAGCCGACCGTTGCGGAAAACATAATATTCTCCGCATTAAGTCTGTCCATAACTGTCCTGATGTTCTGTGCGGAAAGATTAAGAAAGCTGCGGTCATCGGGTGCAAGCTGTCTGTAATAGTCCTTGTTTACATATTCGGGCATAAGTGTCATCCTTTCTGATATTTATTCATCGCCTTGATGTCTGCGATAGTTGCTCCTTTGGGATAGTCCTCGAAATACTCAATTATTTCGTCATAGGTGAAATTTCTTTCCGCACAGAACTTGTCCATTTTTACAACTTCTTCTGCGTGGATCTCCTTTGCTACCTTTGCCATCTGAGCTTCGATAACCTTTGTCCTGTTGGCAGCGGTTTTCTCATTCTCAATGGACTTTGCGTGTTTTTCTTTAAGAAGGTCACGCTTTTCAAGGAGCTTTTCTATTCTGTTTTCAGGTTTTTTCTCCGCTGTGTCAGGCTTATTTTCCTCGGTGGGTGAAGCGTGCTCCAGTGGAGCACGAACCTCACCTATCACCTCGTTTTCTTTCATAAATTCATTCATAAAGCGTTACCCCTCACACTTCTTCGAAATCGCTTAAATCGTCATAAACGGGGCTGTTCTGTTCAAGGTTTCTGCGAAACTTATCACCTGTGAAATAGAAATCCTTCACGAATACATCGGTAGTAAACCTACGGATATTGTTCCGGTCAATATATTCTCCTGTGGTAAGGCTGCCGCTGATTGCGATCATATTGCCCTTAGTAAGATAAGTGCAGATCCTCTCGGCAGTCTTTCCCCATGCGGTGCAGCGGATAAAATCCGTGACCTTTCCGCCGCCTGCATATCTGTCAACTGCCACTCTGAAATTGAGCACCACACCTGCCGAACTCCTGACAGGTCTGAGTGTAAGGTCTGTTGCAATTCTGCCCATGATATTTACGCTGTTCATAATAATTCCTCCTGTTATCTTGCATTGTTATCTTTGTTCTTATTGGTTTCCTGCACATTTTCCTTGTGCTTTTCGGAATACTTTACCCGAACCTTTTCAGCCCATTTGCCGATGTTCTCCACCGCATCAATAAATGCCTTGTCCTTGACTGCATCAAGAGTAATGGTTGCCTTGCCCTCGGAAAACTTTGCAGATACGGTCACACCCTCCTTCTGCGCCTTCTGAGTGATGTCGTAAGCTGTCCTGGAATCGGTGTTTATGTATGCCTTGTTCTGGATTTTGCTGTACTCGTTTTTGTTGAAAAACTTTACAGTTTTTTCGGCTGATTTTTCTGTATCGGGAAACTTAGCGGCAATCTTTTCCGCTATTTTGTTTGCAGCCTCTGCAATGTTAGGATTCTGCTCCGCAACACCCTTTAACGCTTCGATCACTGTGTTATGATTCTGATCGGCGGTTTCATTCACAAGGCAGGAAACAGCATAATTCTTCATTGCATCAATAAGCTGCCTGTTATCTCCGCACATTACCTCTGCCGCTTTTAAAGCAAGGTATTTCAGATTTGTGGTATCATCCTTTAAAACTACCTTGTTTCGTCCAGTTTTCTTAGCTTCATAAACCGCATCATCTGCGTGCTTGAATTCCTCATCGAAAATACGCCTTGCATTTTCGGGAGTTACAGCTTCTTTCGGCTCCATTGTGTGAACACCCATTGATACAGTAACCTTTATATCAATAGGCTCACCGTTCTGAACAATGCTGTGTACCTTGTTTTCAACGGTATCTCTCAGCCTTTCGGCAATATCCAACGCAACCTCGGGTTCGGAGTTGATAATGCAAACCATTTCCTCGCCGCCCATTCGGAAAGCACAGTCCGCACCGGCTCTTGTACCCTCCTGCAGAACATCTGCAACGCCCTTGAGGATAATATCTCCCGCATCATGTCCGTATGTATCGTTTATATTTTTGAAATGGTCTATATCGCACATGATGATGTTTACGGTCTGTCCGTCATTCAGATTGCCGCACATGGTATTGGAAAGATATTCGTTAAGCCCCTGTCTATTTTTCAGATGTGTAAGCTCGTCGGTAATTCTGCCCTGATGCTCAAATTCCTTTTTCAGAGCAAGCTCAACAGTATTCACTATCTGACAGCCCTGCCTGAAATTGTTGTAATCGGCGGGAGTAAAGCCCTCCGCCTTTTCCGCAACGATAACGCCAACGGACTTTCCGCCCGATGATACCAGAGGTATGACCGCTTCCTTGTTATCGCTGAGAATATCCTTGCTTTCAAAAGCGTTTTTCAGCTCTCCCGCACTCTGTTCGTCCTGCCAATTGCGGTAATCTCCATGCGAAAAAAATTTGTCATTTGTATTGTCATAGCAATAGAATGTTGCCTTGTCACAGTTTGTGAGCTGCTTTGTGACCGATTCTATTTCGTTCATGGTATTTTCAAGGGACTGGCTCTCGGTGATTGCGGATATGAATTTATTTACCGTATCCACCTGTGTTTCAAGCTCCCCGAACTTGCTTTCAAGCTCGGCATTTTTTGTTTCAAGGGCAGCCACTCTCGCAAGCAGCGCCTGTAATTCCTGTTCGTTCATTTATGTATTCCTCCCGTCATACAAGATATTTTTCATATTCAAAGCAGTATTCCTCTACGGAATTTTCGTCGATAAGTGCTTCTGCAATGGTATCAAGAGTTTCCTGAAGAATTTCAAGATACTCGCAGAATTTATCGAATGCCGCCCTGCTTTCAAAGGTGTAAACACCCGTTGTGCCATATTCGGCACGTTCCTCCTCTGTGGTGGGATATACGCAGGACATATCGACGAAAACAGCATCAAAAAATTCCTTTGTCCGCTGCTCCCCGCCGATACCATAAATGCGTATATGCACATCACGTTTTTCCTCACGAATGAAAACTCTCATGCGTTATTCACACCGTCCTTCCTGTTATTTTTGCTGTTCTTGAAATCAGCCTTTTTCTGCTTTATTTCCTCTGCCTGTGCCTTCTTAGCTTTAAGCTCGGATTCGGCATTGCTTTTCAGCTCGCAGAGCTTCTGCATAAATTTGTTCTTGCTGAGCTGTTCTTCCTTGAGCTGAACCTGTTCCTCAAGCAGCCGCTTTGCATACTCTCTGTCCTGCGGCTTGATTTTTTCCCACTCGCTTTCGGGAGTTACGATTATCTCGGGCTTGCCGCCAACAAGCTCCTTGCGGATCTTTTTATCCCTCGACCATTCCGAAATGGTTGTCCATATATCATCAAAATCGAAAGGAATTTTACGGAAAGAATCGTTATCCAGGCGGTCATATTCCTTGTCAGTTTTCATAATGAAGAAATATACATTTTCTCCATGAGTAATTTCCAGAACGGTTTCGGGAATCATGGCACGGCTTCTGAGATACCTGTCAAGTGCAATGTTCGTGAGCTTTTCGTCCGCATACTCAACTTCATTGCCCACCACTTTAGTAAGGTCTATCTCCACAACCTCCTGTGCCTTATTGTCTGGAACATTGTAGTCAAACCAACAAGGGAATTTTGTGCAGATCTTCCGCCTTCGGGGATATACTCTGATAATGAATTTCATCTTGCATTTGTGAACATATTCCTCGTATGCTTCAATGAACTTGTCATTGAAGGGAATATTTTCGGACTTGACATATTTCAGAAAATCCTTGTAGTACGGCTTCTTATACACCGCTGTCAGATATGCAATATCTTTTATGTCAAGAAGAACACAGTCCTTTATGGAAAGCTCGGAAGGTTTCTCACCCTTCATGAGCCTGTCAACATATTCTTTAAGGTCATTGAAATCTCCGTTATCAAGACCATTCTGAATATCAAGCTTTGTCAGCTTTTCAAGTGAAATGTTCTTGCCATCGGTAATTACGGCGGCAAACTCAATGTCATTTTCAAGCAGCATACCGAGAAATTCCTTATCCTTCAGATGAACAAATCCTTCGGAGATGATCGTGTATGTGCTGTCATAGAGTGACATAGCAGACTGAATATCTATCTGCTGCATTTCATCAAATTTCTTTGAGAAAGCAGCACACAGAAGAACATTCTGAATTATCCTGCCGTTGTATCTGTCCTCGCCTTCGTCATTGCCCTGCTCTACAAGAATTTTTTCCACCTCGGCAATTTCATCGGAATAATTCTCACAGTCGGGCATGATCCTGATAAATGCGTCATCATCAATATATCTGCCGCCGTAAAGGATAAGCAGCGATGCAAGTGCGGGTGAAAACTCCTTGCCGGATATTCCTCTCTTTATGATGTCTGAAAGCCTTCGCACCTCAATATCCTCGGGCATATCCACACCGAAAATGTGAGCAATGAACATATCCCGCCACAGCTTTTCCTTCATCTGCGATGAGCCGCAGTATGTAAAAAGATTGACCTCTTTCATTCGCTTGCCTCCCGAAAATTGACATACTTTCCGTTTATGCTCATAACATACTTTATTTTCAGAGGATTGCCGCCCACCTGTTTCTTGACCTTATAGAAAGGCTTGCCCTCAAGCACATCTTTAACATTAGCGACGGTTATGGTTATGGAATTGAATCTATCTTCCTTCCAGATGGAAAAATCGCATTTATCCCTGCCTGCGCTGCAATAGAAATTCTTTTCACCCTCATATACATCACCGCCGCATTTCGGGCATTTTCCGAGAGATACCTTTTCAGCTTTCACCCTTTTCAGATTGACATATTTTCCTGTATCCTCAAGGTTGTATTCTGCGGTAAATACTTTCCCGTCCTTTGCTTTTGCTCGGAGCTTTACAGGCTTATTTGAAAGAAGCATTTTCATATGCTCGGGAGTAATACTATCCTCGATAAACTTGTCATTTTTCCATACGGTAAAGCCGCAGCCGTCCTTTCCGCTTTCACAGTAGAAATTTTTCTCGCCCTCAAAAATATTCTTTCCGCAGCGGGGACAGGATCCGAGAGCTTCTCGCTGCTTTGCTTTGGGATTTTCATATTTCAGCGGTTCTCTATGCCTTGAAGGACTTTTCTCATAATTCACAACGGAAGTAACAAAAGCCTTAATTTCATCAATAAACTTGTCAGGATCAAAGTCCTTTTCCTTGATGTTATTAAATGTCTGCTCCCACTCTGCTGTTCTTTCAAGTGATTTAAGGCTTTCGGGAAGGGAGTTTATGAAATCTCTGTCCAGCGGTGTAGATACGATGTTCTTACCGCTTCTTTTCGCATAGCCGACCTCGATAAGCTGCTCGATAACATCGGCTCGGGTAGCTTCTGTTCCGATACCCTTCCCCTTGACTGCCGTTTTCAAATCTTCGTCCTCAATGCGGTTGTCGATATTGTTCATTACGGATAACAGGCTTGCATCGGTAAAATGCTTTAAGGGCTGCGTTTCACATACCTTGATGTGAATATTCCCGGGGATAAAGGTGCTGCCCTCGGCGTAAGATAATTCGGAAGAATTGGCTTCATCGGCTTCGGTATCGTATGCCTTCCAGCCAAGCTCTACGGGCTTTACGGTTTTCAGCTTGTATGTAACATCATTGCACCAAAAATCATAATTGGTTTCTGAATAGGTATATGGCTTATCCACCGCACAAAGCAGACGGTTCACAACAAGGTGATAAACATTGCGCTCCCGCTCTGTAAGCCTGTCAAGACTGTCCGTATTTTCCTCGGGGATAATGGCATGGTGGTCATGCCCTTCCATTGCCTTGTTGTTTATGATTCGGCTATCAAAATTGAGAGCCTGTCCCAACAGCTTTCTGCTGCGCTCCGAGTATTCCTCACGATCCACCATTTTGCTGACAACGGCAATTACCTTTCCCCGCATATCCTCAGAAATGTAGTTGCAGTCTGTTCTCGGGTATGTGGTGAACTTCTTTTCATAAAGGCTCTGCGCCGCTTCAAGGACTTCCTTTGCGGTATATCCATACACCCTGTTTGCTTCCTGCTGGAGTGTGGTCAAGCTGTGCAAAAGCGGTCTGTTTTTGCTTTTGTTTTCGGTTATAGCTGACTGCACATTGGCATCTGTCCCCTTGCTTGCCGCAAGCACTTTTTCCGCTTCTTCCTTTGTGGCATACACCTGTTCGGATAATGCACCGTTATCCATTTCAAGACGGTATGAGGTCGTTTTTGAAAAATTTTCGATTTCCTTATCCCTTTGAACGATAATGGAAAGCACAGGGGTTTTCACTCTGCCCACCCTATGAGGGTAATTATCCATTACACCATAAAGACGGGATAAATTCATGCCGATAAGCCAGTCCGACTGTTCTCTTGCAAGTGCGGCTTTGTACTCACCATCAAATTCGCTGTCGAGAGGAAGGTTTGCCAGGCACTTTTTTATTGCTTCATCGGTCATGGAATTGCACCACATTCTGTAAACAGGCTTGGTGCATTTATTTGCATTGTAAATATGGCGAAATACAAGCTCTCCCTCACGTCCTGCGTCCGTTGCACAGATTATGGATTCTACCTCGGGCAGATTTATGAGCTTCGCAATAATTCTGCGGAGTCCGTTTGTACTGTCACATTCGGGAAAAAGCTCAAATGTGGGGAACATGGGCAGCTCGTCCAGTCTGTAAACCTTGCTGTATCCGTAATCTTCGGGCATTCCAAGGCTATACAGATGCCCTCGGGCATTGACAACGTAATATCCGTTGCCCTTGTAGCAGAACTCCTTTCCGTCATATTCTTTATCTGATGCTCCTACCACTGCCGCTATGATTTTGGCTGTGGAGGGCTTTTCGCTTATGATAAGCTGCATTTTATCAGTCCTTTCTGTTGATTTTTTTGAAATGGTGTGGTATAATATTTGGAGAATGGCAGATAAAAATAACCTGCCAAATTCTTTTTCGATTTATACCGACATTTTTCTGTCGGTATAAAAGTATAAATGTCGTATATATCCGGAGGCTTAGAATGGGCAAGTATTATGAATCCGAAATTTTAGAATTAAAAGAGAAATATACAGATGTTATATGCAGGGAGATAGTTTCTTTTTTGAATGCTGATGGCGGCACCCTGATAATCGGAGTAAAGGATGACGGATCTGTTGTTGGTGTCACTAACATTGATGAGACAATGAGAAAAATATCTGATGTTATCACAACACAGATCGAACCGAATCCGCAGGATGAGATCCGCTCGGAATTAAAGTTTGAAAACGAAAAAACGCTTATATTTGTCAACATTTCCAAAGGGAGCAAAAACATATACTGTCAGAAAAAATATGGCTTTTCATCAGCAGGGTGTACTATACGAGTTGGAACCACCTGTCGTGAAATGACACCTGAACAAATCAAGATAAGATATGAAATGAATTTCATTGACACAGAATATATGCTGAAAAAGAAATCCGGGTATGCCGATCTTTCGTTCAGAAATCTAAAAATCTACTACACAGAAAGAGGTTATCATCTTGAAAATGCTTCTTTCGAGGCGAATCTGAATCTTAAAAATACAGACGGCGATTACAACCTTTTGGCTGAACTTCTTTCTGACAGGAACAATATTCCCTTTATTTTCGTTAAGTTTCAGGGTACTGATAAATCGGCTATTTCTGAAAGAAACGATTACGGTTACGGCTGTCTGCTGACTACCTACGAAAAAATCAAAAGCAGACTGCAAGCCGAAAACATATGTGTATCAGATACCACAGTAAGACCAAGAGAGGATATATATTTATTTGATTTTGACTGCGTAAATGAAGCAGTGTTAAATGCGCTGGTACACAATGATTGGACAATTACCGAACCCCAGATCTCTATGTTTTCAGATAGGATTGAAATACTGTCACATGGCGGCTTGCCAAGAGGAATGTCGGAAAAACAATTTTATGAAGGTATCAGTAAACCGAGAAATGCAACGCTTATGCGTATATTTCTGACAATGGGTCTTACCGAACACACAGGTCATGGTATTCCGACAATTATTAGCAAGTACGGTAAAGATGTCTTTGAAATTGACGATAACTACATCAGATGTGTAATACCTTTTGAGCAATCCGTGATGTCGGAATACAGCAAAAATGTCGGAATAAATGTCGGATTAAATGTCGGATTAAATGACAGATTAACCAAAACAGAAAAAGCCATCCTTACTTACCTGATTGAAAATAATGACTATACCGCAGACGAGTTAGCTTCCAGAATTCATGTGACCAGAAGAACTATTGAACGAAGCATTTCCGGATTGCAGAAAAAAGGCAAGATTGAAAGAATAGGCTCAAAACGAAATGGCAAGTGGTCGGTAATAAAATAACCTTTAATTGGCTGAATAATATTCAGTCGATTCAATTGCACTCTGTTCTCTGCTGTCCCGAATATCCGCATAAATACTGACAGCAACGGCAGCGATAATAAGGACAACTATCGTAACAGCATATCGAAATGACCTGTTTTCCCAGTTTTCCTTCCACCATTCTTTGAAACGCTTCATTTTTCTTCCTTACCTCCCGTCTGTTTCAGCCTGTTCTTGTTGTGTTCCACCGCAAGGAGAGCGGCGGACAGCGATACAAACACCGCAAGATGCAGCTTGCTGTCATTCCAGATATTTTCTATAAGTGATTCCTCCGCCTGTTCGGTTTCAGACTGTTCGGGCGGATCATCTTTTTCCGCCTGATACCTCTTATAACCTACTCCGAACACAGTAATCACGGTAACAATAATTATGATTACAACTGCCCGAAACCACTCTTCCTTTTTGTAACGATTGATGAAATTTGTCGCTGCCTTGAATGGGTTATTCATCGCTGTCCTCCTCCCCTATGGGTGTTTCGACATTCCAAAAGTTATTTGGAATTGCCCCTTCATCAATAAGTTTCTGATAATACTCCTGTGCCTTTGTGTTATCTGCCGCACCGAACTTTCGGTAATCCGCTTCGGTAATGTCAAGCTCCTTTTCTATGAGCTTCATATATTCTTCAATGAGTTTATTAAAGCTGTCCTCATCGACACCATTACTTTCCGCATCGGTAAGCTCCATAACCTTTTCCCGAAGCTCGTCGGCTGTTTTGCAAGCTCCGATCTCACCGGAAAGATTATCATGATCCCCGTCACAGTAATACTCCCACGCTTCATCAACAAGCCTGCGCTTACAGTTCATACCTGAGCAGAAATTACCATGTGTGACATCTGTGGTTATTGTTATGAATTCCGTTTCTTCAAAGAAATCCATAATATCCTGCGGAGTGATATTCAGAATCTGCTCTGCATTGGGATCACTGTCATCGGGATTTATAATGCTCATGGATTTGTACAAGGCTATGTATGCAAGAAGCTCCTCTGCCGACAGATCACTGTTTATCTCAACATTTCCGAAATGATTTGTACCAACAACAGGCATTCCCGTAAATTCAGCGGAATCTGCATCGCCATTAGCCATATTCTGCTGTTCGGTTTCATAATGCTGTCTGTGAGTTTCTGCCGTAAGCGAATCATCAAGGCTTGCCATAAGTGCGTTGTACTCAGCAAGTGCCGCCGGCATTGCATTTGAAATTGCCGTTGAAATTGCATTGTTCATAGCATCTATCAAAGCATTTTTCTGATTCACATTTGGGGCTGCTGCGATCAGATCATAGTAATATGACTGAATTTCACTGACAATACTCTGACAATATTCACTGAAAAATTCGGGAAAGCTTATATCGGGCGAGGGATAATTGTATGTGCCGCCGTACCAGTCACCATAATTCAGGTAATAGTACGCCTGGGTCACGTCCATGTAGTTTTTTATCAGCTTTGCATAGCCGTCAATTACCTCTGCGTTGGTAGCTGCTTCGGTTTCGTCACCGTCCTCACCTGCAAGAGAGTAACTGTAAGGGACAAGCCAGCCGAAGAAGGCGGCTATTACAGCGAAAACGATAATTACAACGATTATTGGAATTATGGATGCCAAAACTCCGCCGCCTATAAGTGCTTTTGCGGCTTTTTTCTTTGCATACCGCTTCCCTGTTCCCTTTGCCGTATTGGAAACAAGGTCGGGATTGTCCTTGTTGAAATCAAGAAACATTTCCTTCTGCTTGTTTTTCCGTTCGGTCTGCAAACGCTCGGCATAGAATGATTTCTGCTTTTCGGCAACACGCCTGTTATGCAGGAAATTTCTGCGCTCCTCTCGGGACATTTCTTCTGAAATGCTATCCTTTTCGGACAACTTATGCTCAACCTTGTACCGTTCCTTTTCGGCATCAACATATTTTGTTCTGCCCTGTGCCTTGTGTTCTTCGATAAATGCCCTGTCCTTTGCGGCATTTTCGCCCTTCATTATCTTTGCGACAAGCTTTTTGGCTTCTACCGCCGCAAGAGTGGTAGCAACATCGGTTACGGCAGAACCGACGGAAGATGAATTCTGAACGGTCTTTCCTATCTGAACTGCCTTGCCGATATAGTCACCATTAGAGGAATTTCTGCTCTTGTGGTATTCGGGATTATCGGGGTTATACACCGAATAATCATTTATTTTCAGAGCCTTGTCCATCAGCGTATGACCGCCGCCGTCCAGCTCTCTTATCTGATCGGGAGTAACATTAAACGCTGCCCCGTCATTAACAGCTTCACTGACAGTATCATACTTATACCCTTCCTTGCGATGCTCCTCAAGATACCTCACTCCAAGGTCATTGCGGCGGTTTGTATTGATAGAATCCTTGAATTTTTCAATAAATTCAGCCTTTGCAATATTGACCTTGAATTTCAGCTTTTCCGAAGCAGTCATATCATCGGAGTTATCAGATTTTAAGGATAAAAATCTGCTGTCAAAGGGCTTGTGTTCAGGATTTTCCGTTTTTTTCGGAATATCTGCTGCGGTATTTTTTGAACTGTTTTCGGAACTATCATGAAAGGCTTCCGCTTCATCATTTACAACAGCTGCACGATTAAGCTTAATAACCTCCTTGTTCTGCTGTTCAAGAAACGCCGCACGTTTCATACGCTGTGCCATTTCGGGAGAAATACTGCTTTTGTGTTCGGATATTTCGGATCTCTTTTCAGCTACTGCGGAAGTATCCTTTTTCTCACAGCTCTGAGCAACTTTTCTTTCAACATTTTCCACTATCGGTGTTGAAACATTTTTATCATCGGGAACTGTATTTGCAGATGCAATATTCTGAGAAATTTTCTCATTATTCATCTGCTGAATATATGCCGCCCTCTGCATACGCTGTGCGACTTCGGGAGAAATACCCGAAGTGCTTGTATCAGCGTTGTTTTCCGCACTTCTATGATGTGTATGATTGTGGGAATCAGACTTTGCAGAATTATTCTTAAAAGTTATATTCGTATCCACTTTTTCATCGTGCTCCAGTGGAGCACGAACTTCGTTATCCACCGGACAACGAACATTTTCTTTGAGCGCAGCTCTCGGGGAAAGCGTTTCGTGTTTCACCACTCTGTACTTTTTCCTTTCAAGCTGCTTTGCTCCAAAGGTCACGCTCTGCACCTTTCTCTTATCAAAAGAGGAAAGGGAGTGCTTTTCATCAGTATCGGTATTTTTTCTGTCAACTGTTGGCATAAAACATCTCCCTCTCTTTCCTTACGATGCTTCGGATTCCTTTTGTGCCATTTCCTCCTGAAGCATTTTCGCTGTTTCGCTGAAATTGGTGGTCATCATGCTGTAAAGCTTAGTGTCCTTAGGGAACTCGTCATAGAACGGTATCTTTGTCTTGCCGCCCAGCACCAAAATGCCATGTCCTGCGGGAGTATCATTTACATACTGAATTTCACTGTCGGTGAAGTGAAGAATATCCTGCAGCTTTGCCGCATCTGTGGGATTCTGTTTGAGAAGAACAAGAAATTCTGAGTTGCTGAGCATTGAACGGGACTTATCATCTTTAAGCAGATCTTCAACATTCTGCGTAATGCCCGTAAGCACGCCGCCGTACTTTCTTGCACGTTTCCAGAGCATACGGAGATAGTCCAGAGAATACTCGTCCTGGAACAGCAGGTGTGCTTCATCGAAATAGATGTAAGTCTTTCTGCCCTTATCTCTGTTCTCTGAAAGTCTATTCCAGATGTAGTCAAGGATAAGAAGCATAGACTGCGTTTTCAAATTACCGTTGAGGTCACGAATGTCATATGCAATAAAACGGGACTTGGTATTTACGTTCGTTTGGTTATCAAAATATTTCGCACTGCCGTTTACATACATATCAACCGTAATTATCAGCTTGTCCTTCATATCCTTGTTTATGTTCTCATTTTCTTCCTTCATACACTCAAGGAATGTTCCCAGTGTAGGCATATCCTTGGGGTCAAGTGTTGTAAGCACATTGGACTTTGCATAGGCCTTTCTTACACAGCGGTCAACAAAGGATTTTTCCTGTGCGTTCAGAGGGTGCTTGCTGTCCATACAGGAAATGAATGATGTGAGCAGCTGGCACTTGTCGGCAATAATGTCGATCTCCTCGTCCTCCAGAAGTCTGAAATCAAAATCAAAGGGATTGATATGATTCTTTGAACCGTTGCTGAACTTGACAACCTCGCCGCCGAATGCCTCCGCTAATTTCCAGTATTCACGCTCCGGGTCGATAACTAAAATATCTGCGTCCTCATAGCCGAGAAATACATTGACGATCTCACGCTTAACAGTAAAGGATTTACCCGAACCCGGGCAGGCAAGCACAAAGCCCGAAGGATTCACAAGCCCCTTCATACGGTCGAACAGGATAATATTGTGGGACAGCATATTCAGTCCATAGTACACGCTGTTTTCCATCTGCATTTCCTTAACGTTAAAGGGCATGAATATTGCAACAGATTCGGAGGGCATTGTTCTCATCCAGCCGAACTTACGCTGATAGCCGATAGGCAGGCAGTCACACATTCCATGCTCCTGTTCCCATGCCATTTCGCCCTTTATGCAGCCTGAACGCTTGAGGGTGCTTTCAATTACCTCAAGGTTATTGTTAAGCTCCTCATAGGATTCAGCCTTGATAAGAATCTGCATATTGGTCATAAACAGCTTCTGATCCTTCATGGTTATCTTGTCATAAACGCTGACCATTGCATCACGCTGATTTTTGATACGCTGGGGCATCTGATTACTGAAATTACCATGCTGCGCCGCCTTGACCTCACGCTTTGCCATGTCGGTATCAATAGCTGTGATCTGATGCTGAACAAGTTTGCGGGCTTCGGCGCTGTCATAGGTTTCAATATTCGTTGTAACCATTATCTCGATGCCCGTCGCAAGCAGCTCCGTAAGAATTTCCGATGTAGCCGTTGATGGATATTCTCTTATGTAAATGGTCTTTGCATAAGTGTTGTTGAACATGAAATAATCTTTCTTGAAATCGAAATAATCGGGAGCACAGTACAGCTTGTCAATACCCTTTGCATAGTCCTTTTCGGTGAGCTGTGGAACGGGCATATCGTCCGTTCCCACAAAGAAATCTTTTAGCATTTCCACACGTTCTTGCGATGTGAGAACTCGCATATTTGTATTGCCTATACGGTTAAAGGTATTCGTCGCAGTTATATCCAGCGACTTGAATCTGCGCCTTGCGGTTTCTTCATCGGGAGCCTTTATCGTAAGCGTGATATACATATGCTTCTGGATTGCGTTCTGACCCTTACGGATATTTTCCTCCAATACTCTTGAATTGAACTCATACCTATATTCAAAAAGGTCATCAGCCTTTTGAGGGAGCAGAGTTTTCTTCTTGAAATCGTCTAAGTTTATCTGACTGTTCCAGCAGCATATCTGACAGTCAACGGTATCATCGAGAATTGACAGAAATTCAATGTATCTTTCAAGGTACATATACTGCTGTTCTTCATCGGAAAGATTGAAGTTGATGTCATCAAAGGTGTAAGCCTTGGAGTACATTTTCTTTCCCAGGAAGAAAATATCGTCGGATAAAATTTTCTTGTAAGGAATAGTGTTCAGGACTTTTTTAGCAAAATCCTTCTTCTCCTTTTCCTTTGCGACTTTCTGACTGCGCTTGTCCTTTTTCTTCGGTCTATTGGCTTCAAGTCTTGCCGCATCACGCTCTCGGGCATTCATATTTTCCTTTACATCATCGTTATTCTCGATAATGCCACGCTTGGGACGGGTGCGTCTTGTGACTGCAAGAAAAGCAACAGCCAATGCGATTATGGCAGCAGGAACACCGACAACAGCAGGATTGCTCTGCACAAATCCCATTACCCCGTTTGGGGTTTCCGGGACTGCAACGACCTCTGATATTTCGATTTCTTCCGAAACAATATCCGTAACCTCCGCCGCTTCTGTTATAATTTCTGTAATAACAGATTCTGCCGTTTCCGATACAACGGCTTCGCTTTCGACTGCGGCTTCTGTTAAAAGCGGCTCCTGCACGATTGCTGTTTCTGTCACATATTCCTCCGAAACACTGACCTCACCCACTACCTCCGCCACTTCTTCCGCTGCTATGTTTGAAACAAGAGCATCAGCATCAATGCCCTCAGGCAGTGAAAGAGAGGATTCCACACTTTCGGTTTCAGAAACGTCCGAAATAATTCCCTCGGTCATTTCTTCCGTATCGGGAACGGAGCTTTCATTACTCACAACACTTTCTTCACTTATGGGAGCAGCGGTCACGCTTTCTGTGGGAGCCGTTGTCCCCGTAACGATCTCATTTTCGTTCAAAGGTTTCACCTCTTTCGCTTCATATTTTTCTTTTCAGCCTTGCGTTCTTCTTCAAGCTGCTGAATATATATTTTCCTTACTGTATCGTGTATCTCCATTTCATCGGGAAGATATTCCATACGCCTGCGCTGATTGGAAACATAGAACTCTGCAACGGTAGCGGCAATTTTTTCAAAGCCCATACCGTTATATTTCAGAAATCCCACCGCCGCCAGCGGAGCAATAAGGGCAATGGTGATATACACCAGAATATCCGTTGAAATGAATTTGCTGCCAACAAGGAAAACAAGAACTGCAACGACTATCATGAGTACGGAGCAGATAAGCTGTCGGCTGTTCATTCCGAAGAAAAACTGCTCCTTGTACTCGGTTACGTCCTGTGGTACATCGGCTTTAATCATCGGTATCACCAAATTCCATCTGTTCAGACTCATCTGTATCATCTGAAACCGTCGGTACAGTTTCGGTCCTGATACCTACCATTTCTGCCTGTGTATTGCTGTGATAATGCTCGATAAGCCTTGCGATCTTGCCGTTACAGGAGTTGTTCTCCTGAAGCATATCCTTCACCTTTGCAATACCGTCAAGTACGCCCATATCGTACTGTGAAAGGGACATAAGTGCTTTCATTGAAACCATAATTATTAACTTCCTAACGCTCTCTTTGTAATTTCACTTGCCTTTGCAACCGTAACAGCCAGCATTATCACGCATAATACAGGTGTCGCATACTGCATGATGTGCATAAGCAAGCCTTCGTTTGTAAGTCCGCTTGAAAAATCAAGGGTAAGATTATTGGAAATCGCATTGAACGCTTCAAAGCATATTGCCAGCACTCCCCACTGCATTGAAACGGCTGCAAAATTCTTTATAAAAGAAATGCCCGTTGACCTTGCCTGTGAATTAACCAGCGTTGACAGCGCAACAGGTGAAATTGCAGTCAAAATTGCTGTTTCAAATACAACTCCCAGCATGGTTACAACTATCAGGGAGTACATGACAAACATAAGAATTATCAGTATCAGCAGAATAAAGCTCATACAGATATAGTTGATGTCAAGGGTTCCCGGATCTATCGTCCCCGCTGTTGCTGCCGTCGCAAACGACGAGCTTATGTTTGAAAACGCCGATGAAAAATCCACCGACTGTTTCAGAAGCCCCGAAACTGCACCCACAATGTTATCCACATTCTGAACGATAAGTGCGCTGACAACCAGCTTCATCGCTATCCGTATCGCACCTTCGATTCCTCCGTGAAAGTCTATATTCGCACAATATGTAAAGGCTTCCATGCAGAAAAACAAGGTGAGAAGTGCTGTTCCCGCTGCTTCAAATACATTTATTGCTGTGCCGCAGCTGGATATAACATCAAACCCCGCTATGGTGTTGAGTACCGCCGCAAATCCGTCGGATTCCGTCTGCAAAAGCTCCTGTGCTTCGGTAAAGGCGGTTTCCCAGAAGCTCGGCTCCGCCATAATTCATTCCTCCTCTCATTCCCGAAACAGAAGCCGACACTCTGCCGACCTCTGCCACGGGAGATCATCTCTCGCTTTCTGTATCAGGAACCACCGAGAGAAATGGTGGAAGGAACGATTGCTCCGACAGCCGCTATAATTGCGCCGCCGATAAGGGTCTGGAAACCACGAGTTTTACCGTCAGCATTATCGTCCTTGAAGCCGACACCCGTCTGAATACCGCCGACAACCGCCACGAGGGAGCCAAGTCCGATTACACCGGGACCGAGGATACCCATAATTGCGTCGATCATTCCCTGTGCGTCCGCACCTTCCGCAGATGCGTTGATGGTGCAAGCACTTACTGCCATAGGCACGATAAGTGCATATCTGCCTGCCTTTGTGTTCATAGCCTTGCCGACTGCATTTGTGGCAGCAAGCATTGCTCTGGCACCGATCTCCGTCATGGTATCCTGTGCCTTGTCCATTACTGTTCTGATTTTGTTCATTTAGAACACCTCCATAAAAAATTGATTTGATATATGTAAACAAGCTACTTTCGGCTGACATTCAGCACGTTTTTATGACTTTTCCTTGCGAGAGGTCTGCCGATTTCCTTTGATTGCAATAAAAAAAGGGACTTCAAGCTGTACGTTTCCGTACTGCTCAAAGTCCCTTGACTGTTACACATCCCCTTGAATGTGCCTATTCGGTTTTCAAGATATGCGGCTTCTGATACACAATGGTGATTTTATCTTTCACCATTTTTATAACAACATCGTTGCCCTTTTTCAAAAGCTCCGATATGCGTTTCATCTGTTCATCGGTAAGCACTTGTTTTCTCCTTTCCACCATAATATTTTGCATACAGTTTCGGCTTGTTTTCACGAAGCTGTTCTCTGTAATATTCCTGATCCAGAATGTATTTTTCCCTTTCTCTGAAAAACGGGCAATTCTGCTCAAATCTTTCTTTCAGGGCAATACAGCCAATACCACATTTATCATTATCCGCAAAACAGCCTTTGCAGTTATTGCTCATATCATTTTCATCACCTTCCTGTTGTCAGGCTGCCGTAAATAATTCTGTGCAGCCCTTGAATTTTTTCCTTATCTCATAAGGAACGTCCGCCATTATTTCTTCTTCGGTAATGGTCGGCTCTTCATCGGAAAATACACAGCGCACCTCAACCATATTGGCTTCATCGGCATCGCCTATGCTTATGAAATCCGTAAGCTCGATATATTCGGTTTCGGGAACCGTAAACATTTTATCCTCAAGGATATATATGTAGGGATTATCCATCTCCGTCTGTCCCTCTGCGGGCTTCCACCTTTCGCCAAGCTCCGCATATCTGGGGTGATTGGAAATATCGAACTTGTGTGTAAAGAACGGCGGCAAACCTCTGACCATTACAATGCAGTCATTATTGTCCATAGCAGATAATTCATCAAGGGTAGCAAGCTCACGTCCGAGAATTGCGTTGTTATATGAACTGCTGCCCTGCTTGCCTTTGGTCTGATTTATGCTTTGCTGGTCAATGGTTTCCTTGCCCAGCTCCTTTGAAATATATTCGTTGGTAAATTGGTCTTTACCTCCGAGATATATCATAGTATCGCAGTTACCGCCAAATTCCTCCCAGCCTTCCTTATACATCTTTTTCAGCTGCGAAAGATTCTGGAGAATGATCTGAATGGATATTTCAAATTTACGGCACGTTGCAAGTATCTTGTCAATTTCGGGGATTTTACCCAGATTTGCGAACTCGTCCAGCAGAAAACGCACATGAACAGGCAGCCTGCCCTTGTAAAGATTTATGGCTCTATCATACAATGTGTCGAAAAGCTGTGTGTACATCATGGCTGCAAGAAAATTGTAGGTAGTGTCCGATGAAGGAATTACTATGAAAAGTGCTGTATATTCGTCGCCAACTTCTTCAAGGTGGATATTGTCCGTACAGGTCAGATTCCGCACATCGGGGAGCTTAAAATACTGGAGCTTTGTTGTGGTCGAAATAAGTATGCTTTGCATAGTTTTTCCCGCTGCCTGCTTGAACTCGTCATAATACTGCACCGACAAAGCTTTCGGGGCGGCTTCTTTTCTCTGGTCGAATATGAGGTCAAGTTCCGATTTTTCTTCTTCCTTGCCCTCTATAACTTTCGCCTTGTGGATAAGGTCAAGCACTCCCGCAAAATTCTGCTCTTCCTCTGTGCCCGTTTCTATAAGCAGAAAGGATAATGCCGATAACAGCAGCCTTGTAGCATCGTCCCAGAAGGGATCGCCGCCGCTTGCTCCCTCCGCTTTTGTGTTCATCATGAAAACATTGATCATCTTGATTACGTTGTTTGCATTTATTTCACCGTTATAGTCCCTTAGATAATGAAAGGGATTGTAGTTGCTGCTGTGCTTCATATCATTAAGATTGAACACCTTTATCTTATACCCATGATTTATGAGCATCTGTCCGCAAGCCTGAACAAGCTCTCCCGAAGGGTCGGTCACTATATATGATGTATTGCACATAAGCAAATTGGGTTTTACAAAGAATCGGGATTTACCTGTTCCGGAACCGCCGAGAATCATCTGATTGAGATTGAGCATAGGCTTTATTTTGGCAGCTTCTTTGCTCTGCGAAACAATGTCTTTCACAGATACCTTTATATTCGTATCGTGAGCAATAGTTTCGGTTTTCTTTTCTTTTTTCGCCTTAGATTTGTTTTTATCGGATTTTTTCTTGTTCAATTCTGCTTCATTTCTATCACGCTTTTTCCTGTCAAGCACAAGCATAATATCCGAAGCGCAGATAACGTTGTTGTAAAAATCATTGGTATCTGAAATAATATCCTTTTCGGTCTTGCTGCCCCATCGTGCGGATCCATGTTCGCTGCCCTTTCTGTGATAACGCTTTCCGTCACCCATGAGGACATACATTATTACAATTATGCTTGCAAAGAAGCCGATTATGGTTGCCTTTGCAGTCATTCCGCCATGTATAAGGGCTGTAAATAATCCGCCGATTGAAGCCTGCTCCAGATATTCCTCCGAATTTGTCAGAAGCTCAAATATCTGAATTTTTCCGCTATCTCCTGCGGACAGGTCAAGCAAATATCCGAAACACATTACTATGGGCATAGCAACTATACAGCCGATAACTGCCGCATAAAAATACGGAGAAATTTTCTTTTCGGGGACACCCATATTAGCCATTTGTCATCGCTCCTGTCCCTTACTTTTAATGTTCTCGATAACCTTGCTGCCGCCTTCCTTGACTTTTTCAAGGAGCATATTTTTGGCATTTCCTATAAGTCCCATAATATGCTGCTTTTCGGGGTGAAGTGCTTCGTGCTCGGATTTTTCAAAGGACTTTTGAATATCCCCTATGGTCTTTTCGGGAATATCCATAGCTTTAAGCTTTTCTGTATCAAGCTTATCTCTCGGCATCATTTCGGATTTCCCTTCATGAGTTATCTCAACATACTTGCTTGTGAGCTGAGAAATTGTCACATCATCACCGATAGTTTTCGGTTCGGCGGTCTTTACAATTTCTTCTGCTATGAGAGTTTTCATAACTACCGCTGCGGAAATATCGTCCACAAGTCCGAATTTGTCATGCAAAGCCTTTTCCACATCAGCAAGAGAGCTGTCCTTGTCAACTGACATATATTTATATGCGTCCTCGCTCTCACGAATAATCATTATCCCGTCATTGGTCTTGCAGTAGCCGCAGTCCTGAAGCTCTGCATTAGTGGTCTGAAAGGGTGTTACCTTTTCGGCAGAAAGCTCCTTTGCCTGTTCGGGTTCTTTAATGTCACCGTCACGATAGCTGCGGACAATTTTATCTGCTATTTCCTTTGCAGACATTTCGGAATATCCCATTTGTGACAGTGTTGCCTGTACCTCTTTAAGCGGCATAATAGGCAGAACGGCAAAGCTGTTTGTGTTTTTATCCATAACGCAGCATTTGGAGCCTGCATCCTTCGGGATTTCTCCCGATAAACACGTTTTTCCGACTATCGCCTGTGAAAGCTGTGACTGTGCAAGATATTCTCCGATATTGGGAATATCCGCATACACAACCTCGGTCTTTTCCTTTGTGTAGTTGAATACCGCTTTCTGCGGCTCGGACAGCTTTTTGTTTATATCCTCCATAAGCATATCTGCTGTTTTGCCTGTGATACCATGCTCCTTTAGGGCTGTCCGCATAACATCGGATCTGTCCAGCTTCACGCTTATGATCTCATTCTTTTCCTTATTAAAAAGATTTACGCGCTCTCTGCCCTGACCATGCTCATACACCTTTGTACCTTTGGTGGCATGAGGGTGACGGGTATTGTAGGATTTTGAAAGCTCCTCTCCGCTGCGCTCCTGCTTTATATTTCCCGCACTGTCATATATGGAATATGACTTTTCCATATCAAGCTCTGTCTTTATGGATTTGCCGCCGTTGATTATTTCACAGTCGGATTTATCAAGCCTGATATAGTCCTTGCCCGATGTATTGGGAACTCTCACAAAGTATGTATTTTCATCGGAAAGCTCGGGAACAAGCAGCTTGTTTATATCCATAGAGATGGTATTATCCGTAACATCAATAAGGAATTTTTCGCTTTCGGAAACTGCCTTTGCGTATTCTTCTCTTGTTTCTGCTATCTTCTCTGCAATGTCCGTATTGTAGAGAACAGCCGTACCCTGTTCGGTCTTTGCAAACTGAATATTCAAATCTCCCAGCTTTGCAACCTTTGCAAGCTCCTGTGCTTCTTCATCGGTCACGATATATGCAACATTCTCGGGGTTATCCAAAGGTGAAAACTGGTCATAACGGACAACATCAATATTTTTAAGCTGCTCAAGCTGCTGCTTAACATCTTCCATTGCCTTGTTGAACTGACCTTCAAATTCCTTTGGAATTACAGTCATATATTTTCCGTCATCGGTTCTGAAAGCGAACATGGGAATGTCATAGCTGTTCATAACATCGGAGGTTATCCGCATTTCATCTTCGCTTATCTTGTTATTCCCGTCCTTCAGGATAAATGCGTCGGGTTTGTTTTCGATTTCCTTTGAAAGCATATGCTGTGCGGCAAGTGCCGCCATATTTCTCTGGCTTGCGGGTATGGCAACATATATATTATTGTTGTCCTCAATTCCGCCTGTGAAAAACGTTCCGCCCATTTTCTTCATTGCCGTTTCAAACTGCGGCATAAGCTCCTTCGGGACAGGCAGATATTCAAAGCTCGTCCCCGCCTGCTGGAGCTTTTTGAAACATTTCTTTGACAGCTTTCCTGTTTTGATTTTTGGAGCCTTTGGCGGCTTCATGCCCTTTCGGTACTGTTTGTTATGCTCCATATTTGCAATAAATTCAAGCAGCTTCTGAATGAGAGAAGCACATACGGAGCAAGCATCATCTCCTACCATTATTCGGACACCTCACTTTCGGAAAATTCGGTTTCTTCGCCCTCTGTTTCATCAGTATTGGCTTCGGGATACAGATCAATAATATCTTCCTTTGTGCAGCCGTATGAATACGGGGACATATTGAACATCAGCGATGCGTCTGTATCAATATCCTTTTCAACAGACTTGCTCCAGAGGTTCGGAATGTTCAGTTTCAGCACACGCCGTATTCCAACATCATCAAGAAAATATCCCGGGTGCAGCTCATCATATGTATAGTCGGAGTAGTTGTGGGATACCTCTGAGGTTGCTTTCAGAATATCCCTCTGTCTGACGGTGAAATTGTCATTCTCGCTTTCGTATGCCACCTTGTATTTTCCCGCCGTATCAATATACAGAAAATGAGTGCCGAAAACAATGCTTCTGTCCTCGCCGTTATCCTCTCCGAATATTTCGTTCTCAATATCCGAATAGCTGACCTTTCCGCTTTTGTGGTCCTTTGCATAGTTTATGGAGTTTGATGTGTGACCGAAATTGTAATACAGTTCCTCGGGAGTAGTGCCTATCTGTCGGCATATATACTCCGCCGTTGTTTCATTATTTTCAGCCCATATCTCCATCAGCTTATTCGGGTCAAGGCGGATAAGGTAGATTGCCTTCCCGTCTATCTCCTTATTGATATTGATATCCTCATTATAGAAGATCTCCCACATTTCCGGCTGGATAAGTCCGTCCTTGTCAAGTCCGATCGTCCTTGCATAGTAACGATAATCGGGAAGGTCGGGAAATTTATCCTCATTTCCCATTCCCGTTTCAAACCACTCCACAAGTGCGTTATGCTCCAGCTCCTCGGGAGTAAGCTCCGGTTCCTTGCTCTGCATACAGCCTGTGAGTATGAGCGGCACTAACAAAAGTGCTAATATTATTTTATGATTCATCTGCGTTCCTCCGTTTTCAGATTTTTTCTGTAATTCTATTATATCATATTCGATTTTCAGAAAAGGCGGATTTTTGCGTGAACGCAAATTATCTCAAATTATCTCAAATTACTCCAAATGAACGCAAATGATCTCACAAATTCAATAATTCAAAGGTATATTCATAGTTCTGACACACAATTTTTGTGCCTGAACATTTTGTAAACACTTTGAGGCATAAAAAAGACGGCTGTGAAATTGCAACCGTCTTTTTGAAATGACTATTCTTTTTATAACTGAAAATCGCTTATTGGTCTATATCAATTTTCATATCGTCCTCTGCAAGCTGCTTTGCACATTTATCCGCACTTGCATACGCAAAATACTTTACGGGTATCTTTCTCTGACGAACAATTTCCATTATCTTTCCATAGAAGGAATGGGGCATAGCATTGGTCTGCATCCACACAACATCAGCGTGCCTTATAAGGTTTGCATCGGGCTTTGTATATGGGTCAATAAACTTAACGTTGGGCAGCATCGGCTTTATTGCCTTGAGCCATGTTGCATGACCGCCAAAAATTACAACTCTCTGCTTCGTGGTATATGGCAGCTGAATTTTATCGGAATCTTCTATCTCAGGTTCAGCGCCGCTGCTGTTTTGCAGCTTATACACAAGCTCTCTAAGCTCAATAAGCTCCTGCCTGTCCGCTTCCTGCTCGGATAATTCCGCAGATACCTTTTCTTTGTAATCCTTCAGTGCCTTTTCTGCCTTATACAACTGATTTTTAAGCGAAGCATTTTCCTCATTTATAGATGTTATCTTCGCTTTCAAATTCTCCGTATCATCCTTTGATTTTTCTGTTCCGTCAAGTGTTCTTTTTGCCTTGACCTTATACACAGAATCAAATCCGTACCTTATTGAAGCATAAGCTCCGAGAGAAAGATAATCTCTTAGCATCGGAATTTCCTTTGCCGAAAATCCTGCCTTTTTCAGACCGTTATCGTCATAGCAGTCAACTTCAAAGAACTTTTTCCTCGGGATACAAATTCCCGATGCGTTATATACCACCTGTGAAAGATTGAGATGAAAAAGGTCACTTTTCTTTATACGCTTTGCGCCCTCATACGACCACACATGATAGTCGGTATATTCCTGTGTGAATAACCGTTCCCAGTATTCCGACCTGTCCTCAACGTATCTTTCGGGCACGGGAACGAACTTCTCACAATTATTATCATTTTCATCTATCTCTTTTTGGTCACGCTCCTCAATGAAATCTATCAGACTGTCATTGAACTCCTTTGCCCATGGAAGATTGCTGCAGGCAGCTCCAAGCATTATTTCCGTTATATACATTATCCATGCAGAACTATCTCCCGTATCAAGAAGATACAAATATGCAAAGCACACTTCAAAGGGATTTAACGCTCTAAGACTATCAAGAGCAGAAACAAACTCCTTATCCCGTATCTCGGTGCCGATCTCATCTCTGCTGCATAAATAATTCCGAATATCAAACTGATGTTCAAAGATACATTGGTCAAGGCTTTCAAGCTCGTCCGTAACATCATCAATAATATCAGCCTTTTTCTTCAGCTTTTCAATTATAGCAGCTGCTTCTTCCATTACCTTGTCATATTCGCTGTCCTCATCAATATTGAAATTTCCCATGCACATAATAGAAGGCTTTTGCTTTCTGCCCTTACATTCATCTGCAAGTTTTCTCGCATCAAACAGCATATTTTCATAACGTTCGACCTCATTGCATATGCCTAACGCTCTGTTTATCTGCTCTTGCTTCTGCTTAACAACAGGCTCGATACCCGACAGTAAAATATCCACTATTTCATTTATCCTGTTCTTGTATCGGGCAACTGCTCTTTCAATAATTTCCGGACGAATATATGAAAGCACTCTTTTGTATCTTTCGGGATAACTCATTTTCTGAGCTTCATCATAAAGCTCATCTCCGCTGTAAGGCTCATCGACAGTAAATAATCTGCCGGGTCTGTAATTATGTATATATCCGTTCTCCGACGTAATCTTTGCGGTATAATTATTGACAAAGCAGTCCACCGATGTATCATCATTTCTATGAATGATAAGATATGCCATACCTCTTATCAGGTCATCATCATAAACAGAATCCGAAAAATCCTCGGGCAGTGATACCTCGCTTATGATATCCTTTTCATATGGTATGAAGAAAGTTGCTTCATCTATATTGCTTGCTTCTGCAATAGCATCAAGTATGAAAATAGCCATAGCTACGGTAATATGATTATTATGCTCATACTCCATTGGAAGCATATTGTATAGCTCGGATATGAAATCTACAATTTCATCTTCCACACTGATCATTGGATATTTCTCGGCAAACCCGGGTGCGGCGGCATACACATATTCAAGAATTGCAGACAGACGCCGCTTTCTGTACGGACCATCAAGCTTTAATCTCTCCACAAGATTTTTTCCGCCGTAATTTTTCAGAGAATGTATGTTATTGTTATATACCTCCTCTGTCATTTTTTTGAGGAGTGACCGGTACTCCGAAGAACCTCTGTTGTATTTATCTGTTTCCGCCATATCCCCGTACTTTTTTCGCATTGATACGGAAATTCTCATTTCGTCATTACTGCGATGGGAATTGGACGGGTTATTCCTTTGCTTATTCTTTTTCTTAGCCATTTTTTATCTCCTGTTATGTTGAAATGGTATATTTCTATTGTATCAGAAAAATCACTGTATTTCAATATTTTTCGACCTATTACTTGCAAAAAAGCGGCAGCATACACTACCGCTCTCCTGCAAGATTTTTAGGTTATCAGCCCTTGCGTGAATAGCTAACCTTATCCGCAACAATAACATCATCAACAATTGTCGCTGTAAAAGCTGCCGTCATGCCGACCTCAAGCCTTTCATCAATGCCCTCGCTGTCGATCTGAACGGTAAGCTCCTTGCCGCCCTTCGTTCTGACAGTCACATTGTACTTTCCAAGCTCAATATGCTCGGGCTTCTTAACGACCTCACCTGTTATCATCATTTTCTTTTCCATCATGCTGTTTCCTCCTCATTATTTTCAAAATAGTATGCAAGAGCCTTTTCTATAATAAGATTGGCTTCTTTCTTTGAATAGCCGCCGAGATACCTTGAATATGTTGCCTTTGGAATAGTGACCTTTTCGCCCTTTTCCTTCGGCTTTTCATCTTCGCCATAAGTACCGCATAGGACCTCGGTTATGATTTCCTCCGACGGACTTGCATAAGAGCTTGCGGTCTCTCGCAGCTGCTTTGCCATTTTCATATCTATGACCGATACTTCCTGCTCCGACATTACCTTTACAAGCATTTCCTGCATTTCTTTAGAAATATATGAAAGCTCCACCGCAGGACGTATTTTTATGTTTCCTTCATCGACCATTGCTTTTAGTTCATCTGACAGCTTATTGATACGAAGAAGTCTTGCTATTGATGCTCTGCATAGCCCGTATTCCTCGGCTGCTCCTTTCAGATTATCCACCTTTCCGCAAGTATCCAGTGGAGACTTTTCATCATTTTTCTCACTGGTTTCGCAAGTATCCACTGGATACTTGATACCTTCAAGGACGGAAAGTTCTTTTTCTATCGCCCTGACAGTCCTCGAATCCTTCAGCCTTTTGTATATCATTTCAACCGCAAATGCCTGTTCGGATATTCGGAGTTCTTTGAACCCACGCTGCATTGCGTTCGATTCCACAAGATATACAGAAGCAAATTCATCGGGCAGATTCTCCTTAATTATTGTCGGAACATTCTTCTTTCCCGCTATCCTCGCAGCGTTCACCCTGTTATGTCCGCATAGTATTTCGTATTTATCACTGTCGGGTATGGTACGCACAATAATCGGTACCATGATACCGTACAGCTGAACACTCCTCACCATATCATCAAGCCTTTCGCCCTCATAGAGCTTAAAGCAATGATTTTTATACGGCACCAGCTTATTGATATCAATGTTCTGCACAGCATTTTTCATAACATCGGGAGTGCCGATAAACGAATTAAGGTCAAACTTGCTCATGCCGTTATCCTCCTTACCACTTCATCTGCAAACTGCCTGTATTCCTCGCCAAGCTTTGAATTTGCCTTGAAACACAGTGCTTTTTTCTCTTTGCTTGAATACGCCGCCGTAACCGATCGGGATATGTTCATCGGGAACACAAGCTCTCCGTAATTATCCTCAAACACTTTTCGGGTGTCCTTTGACATTGCCGTATTATCCACCATTGTTGGCAGTATTCCAAGCAGCTTCAGATTCGGATTTATAGTTGCCTGAACCTGCCCGATAATATCCGTTATGGCTTTCAGTGCCTTGCGTGAAAACTCCTGCGTCTGTGCCGGGATAATTGCCCCGTCTGCCGCCACAAGTGCGTTCAGCACAAGCACACCGAGAGAAGGCTGGCAGTCGATAAGGATATAGTCATATTCGTCACGAATAGTCGAAAGCAGCCTTCTTAGCACCGTTTCCCTTGACATTACAGATACAAGATACATCTCTGCTCCTGCAAGTGACAGGTCGGCGGGGATATATTCAACACCGCCATTCTTCTCACTTATCTGAATAATATCGTGAAGGTCAATCTGCTCTCCCCTTATGAAACGCTCTATCATCTGACTGATAGTATCGGCATTTTCATCATCAAATCCGAGATATGTAGAAGCATCGCCCTGGGGATCCATATCCACAATAAGGACTTTCTTGTCCATAAGCTGCAAGGCTGCACCTAAATTCACCACGGACGTACTTTTGCTCGTTCCGCCTTTTTGATTACACACGGTTAATATTTTGCTCATATTTTATTCACCTATCCTTATTTGCTCCACTTTTTTAAGCATAGCCTTGACCACATTAACATATATTGCCGTATCGGTATCCTCATAAGGTTCATCTTCATCAAGGCTGAGCTTTACATCGGGAACAACATAAGTATCAAGGTATTCAAGCCTTTCTCTCATGTATCTTGCAAGTGCGGTCTTAACACCCATTGCCATGTTCAGGTCATTGTCAGCCTTGTCGATAATGTATTCCTCAAGGGCAGCAACGGTCATTTCAAGCTGCTCACCATCAAGGTCATCAAGGAAGCTTGCCATTGATGAAGCGGCAATATCCTCCCACTGATCGTAATCATCTTCAAACTCGCAGCAGTAGCTCATGTCCTCGATGATATCCTGTACTCTTTCATAGCTTTCATCTGAAATTCTTAACATAGTTCATTCCTCCGTTTTTGGTTTGTCAAGGTCAATTCCGCAGTTTTTCCTGAGAATTTCCTTTATTTCTTCGCCGGGTTCAATCGGGTGTTTCCTGAGATTTTCAAAGTAGGCTGCTTCCTCCTCCTTTTTCTTCCGCCTGTTCTCGGCTGCTATCACCGCCTTTTCATAAATTCTTTTCTGGCGCTCCGCTTCGTTTGCCTTGACCTCCTCGTGGGCTTTCAGAAATGCCGCCGCAAATCTGAGGTCTGTTTGCAGCTTTTCGGTATCTTTGTCCATTTTTACCACCCTTTCGATGTATTGTGTTTTTCTCTACGGTTTTATTATAGCACTGTCAACAGTGTTATGCAAGGTTAATTTCCAACAAACTTTTCTATCAAAGTTTGTGCAATTTAACACTGTCAACAGTGATAAAAATATGATATACTATAATATAATACCATTAAGGAGCTGATACTATTGGATAATAACTCACAGGAGAAACCTGCCCGCAAGGTAAGTGAAAAACACAAGGCTTCAAATCAGAAATGGGATCTTGAAAATATGCGTTCCGTAAGCTGCCGCCTTCGCAAAGTAGATGCGGAGCTTTTCAAGCAGTATTGTGCTGAAAATCACACAACTCCCGGTGCTTATCTCAAAAACCATATTCATGATATTTTGGATAAGTATTGTGCGGATAAGGAGAAACAGGGAAAAGCATGATTATCCCACCGCAAGCTGAGATGCAGCAAGCATCACGCCTGCGGTGCATTTTTATGTTCAGTCCTTGTCTATATCAAGACCGTACTCTTCTGCTATCTCATTGATCATATCCTTGTATTTCATGAGAGTATTCACACACTCCGAAGCATAATCTCTGGTAACCTCAAGCGACATCTGCAGATTAAGCATATTCTCCATAAGAATCCAGAATACGCTTCTGAACTCACTTGAAAAAAATGCTATACTTTCATCTTCACGAATGTAACGTTCAAGGTTATCGGATATCCTGCTGTTTCTACCGATAATATGTCGGGTAATCTCATCGTCAATTCCCGATTCTGTTGCATACTCAGTGTTGATTCTGATACCCTCTCTGAGAACATCATACCAACCTCCCGATAAATCAAGCTTGATAAATGAATTGTTAGCCATAAATATCTTCCTTTCAGTTATGTATTCTGTTTATAATAACGCTGGCTTCATATTTGGTCAGCTTATCATAATCTATATCAAGGTCAGAAAGCTTCTTGCGGTTTCGATAAATGAGCAGCTTTTGTGCATCGGAAGCAGGCTGACCACCCCACTTCCTTACACTTTTCATATCCCAAAGCCTATGGTTGTTCGGGAAATTGTTGACAAGAAAGTTATACACAAAATCAAGAACGTTCTGCATATACATTCTCACCGTTGTTTTCACAGGCAGCTTGTTTTCATATAGAACCGCACGGCTGTTCCCCGTCATATCCTCGCTTTCCACTCTGATACAGCAGTTCCTGTCGTATGAGCATACCATATCACCGTCGGGGAGCATAACATAATTCACATCATGAGTATCATAGCTGTTCTCCTCCTCAAAAATATCTACAAGGTGAGCATTTATCTGCCAGTCCTGGGGCTTGTTCATCTCATACTTTATTCTGTCCTCAATGTCTGTTATGAGCTGTCCCTCAATTTCTTCCTGCGGGATTGAAGCAGGAACCTCACTTATTCCGAACAGGCTCGGAGCTGTGCATAGCTTTATCTTGCCCGTCACACCAACGCAGTCCATAAGAAGCAGCTCCTTCTTTCCATCATGCAGCCGAAGTCCCCGTCCCACCATCTGCGCATACAGACTTGCATTTCGTGTAGGTCTTGCGATTATCACAGTTTCGATAAGCGGCATATCCGTTCCCTCGGTAAACACCATGCAGTTTACTATGCAGGGAATTTTTCTTGCCGTAAAATCTGCGATTATCTCGTCCCTGTTCTCCGTTTCCCCCGTAACCACTCTTGCCCCGGGAATCTCCATTGCAATATTTCGTGCGTGATTTACGGAGGTGGCAAAGATAAGTGTCTGACCTACCGCATACTTTTGATACGCTTCGGCAATCGCCTTGTTCTGCTTCTGAATATCCATTGCGCTCGACAGCTCGCCAACATTCAGATCGCCGTTCTGACTGCTGACCTCGGAAATATCATAGCCAATATCAATTTTCAGACAGCGGATATTGGACAGATAATTATTCTTGATGCCCCATTTCAGGTTTCTCTCAAAAATTATACTGCTGTATATCTCGCCCAGCTTTACATTGTCGGCACGATTGGGTGTTGCGGTAAAACCGATATGCAGCCTCGGATTGAAATACTCATATATCTTCTTATATGTGGGAGCAACAGCGTGATGAGCTTCATCGGTGATGATAATATCAAAATCATCGGGAGAGAAACTGTCAAGCCTGCGGACAAGTGACTGAACACTTGCCGAAACAACTTCCTCACCATTGCTGTGAATGTCAGCCTTCTCCACTCCGTATGAGCAGTCAAAATATTTCTTCGGCTGCCATACAAGCTCTTCACGATGAGAAAGTATCAGCATACGTCCCCGCCTTGCAATATGTGAAAAGATGACTGTCTTTCCTAAGCCTGTTGCGACAGCAACAAGGTAGGAGCCGCTTTCGGTGTTGTTGATAATATCAACACATTCCTGCTGATAGTCCCTGAGCTGAATTTCATTCATGGGCATTATCCCCGAAAAGCCATCTTTCGATCTTGGCAGCAAAATACTTGTCCATATCCATATGGCGAAGCTGATCGTTCATCTCCACCTTAAACCAGACTTCAACTGGCTTTGAAAGGTTAAGTGAGAAAATCCCCATCAGACTTTTTGCGTCCACAATATATGTACCGCTTCTGACCTCCGCCGAAACTACAAATCTTTCAAGTCCTGTCATAACATTGCAGAACTCATTGACATCGGAAATAGTTTTCAGAGAGATCCTGAAAAAAAATTCCTCCTCATGTGATGAATGGTTTCTTCTATTTTTCATAATAAGTTTTCCTTTCCTGTTCATGTTCTTCTTCATTTATCTGAACAGCCTGTGCCTTTCGCTCCTGTTCTTCCCTTGCCTTTTCAAGCAGAAAATCATAGTCGCACTGCACCTGCTGATTGTATGTATCATAATAATCGGTGAGCTTGTCACGCTCGGCTTTGGCTGCCTTGATATTTTCTTCGCAGCCATCAACCTGACCTCTGAGCTTTTCAAGGATCGCCTTATGCTCTGCAATATCATCATTAGACAAAACTCCCTTGTCGGCAAGATAGCTGAGCTTTTTCAGTTCTTCCCTTTCAGCCTTGGTCATCGGATTCTTATTCACAAGCTCCGTAAATCTCGGAAAATCTCCGATGATTTTTTCTTCCTCGGAAATTCTGTCCTCCAGCTTTTTCTTTGCCGTCAGCACCTCCGAATATTTCCCCTCTGCCTTACCCACAATATTTTTCAGCTCACCAACGGAATGGATATTGTTGTTGTGAAGATAACACAGCAGTTCATAATTTTTGAGAACCGTCCGATATGAAACATAATGCGGTCTGTCCGGTTCGGGAGATTTATACAGCATTATCTGAATCTGCCGCAAACATATTGCATACTCTCTCTGAATCCCGTCATACTTTGCAATCTCCGATAAGGGCATTTCAAAATTCTTATGCTCGATACGGTACGCAAGATGCTCCAGGTAATATCCGTCACCGAGGCGATAAGTTCGTATTGGTTTTCGACTTGGCTTCACCTGTATAGAAAGATACTTTTTCATGCGAATGCCATAGCCCTTTTCTTTCAGTTTGTCCACAAGGTCATCAATGCTGTTCACATCGTCCCTCATAACAAGCTCGTCCAGCTCGGCTTTCAGTTTTTCCTTCCATGATGCGCCCCGCTTTTGGGACAGGTAATCACCATATTTATGATTGTAGGATTTTTTCGGGTGCTCGATTATGCTGAGTCCATGTGAAAGAGCAATTCTGTCGGAAATAGCTTTGCCTCTGTTCAGAGATTTCTTGTCGGCTCTCCATAGCTTTCCGTTATCATCGTAAGGGCAAACAACGAAATGATTATGGTAATGCCCTTTGTCGGTGTGTGTGGAAACAAGTACCTGAAACTTATCCCCGAACATTTCCTTCGCCCATTCCAGACCGATGCGGTGAGCTTCTTCCTTTGTAACCTCGCCCGCCTTGAATGACTGAATGTAATGATGAAGCCGCACTCTCTCTTTGCCGCCGAGAATATCCTTTTTCATAAACAAGGACTTTTTCCAGAAGCGTTCCTCGCTGTAAAGCTCAAAGTTCTGCTCCATTTCCTTGTAGGCAATATTGGAATCTGTTGAGCAGTTCAGCCCTGTGATAAGCGTGTCCTCTGTTTTGTTTTCATTGGTCACATACTTTAGCAGCTTCAGCGGAGAGCCATGCACAGCAACATACTTGATGATTGGCAACTCCGCACCTCACAAGATGACATTGGGCTTCAAAGGCTTCAGATAATTCTCAAAAACTCCTTCAAGAATTTCAAACTGCCGCTTGATTTCCTCAACAGCCTTGCCTGTCACCTCGCCTGTGGAGTTCGCAACCTTTGCGATCTGATTCAGCTCCGTTCCGATCATTCGGAAGGACCTTGTAATGTCACGAAGCTCGGAGAGGTCGTATCTTTTTATCTCTCCCTGAACAGCCATTCGCCTGATATATACGGCAACTCTCAGATTCAGCTTGTCCGCTTTTTTCTTTATGACCTCATATTCATCGCTGTTCACACGGATAAGCAGCTTTCTATCTCGCTTATCTATATCTATCATCCTTTCTAATAAGAAATACATCGGGGTGTTAGGGGCTTTTGCCCCTAAATGCTGAAACCTGCGTTGTTTCAGCCGATTTGAGATATCTCAAATCTACGCTTGCTATCTTCCAAACCGCCCTCATTTTTCAAAATCCTGCGTCCGCCCCTCCCGGGACAAAATCTTGCTCCCTCACAAACCACTGAGGTATTCAACCGAGTTGAATTACCGGATGCAACTCGGTTGAATACAAAAAAGGAGACTAACAAAAAAACATAACCACAAAATCGAAATGAAGGTATGCCACGCAGATTTTTTCAATCGGGAGAATCTCTGATCCTATTGCTCATATAACATCACTCCTGTTACTTATGTGCTTTGCCCGTCCTCACATATGCGATGAACGGCTCTTTGGGTATTCTGTATTTCTTTCCTACCCTCTCTATGGGAAAAAATTTCGCATACTCTTCTGCTCTTCTCCTGAACGTGACAGGCGAGATGCCAAGTACAGCGGCAACCTCCCCGGTGCTCAAAAAGTTCTTCTGTGAATTTGCTATCTCCTCTATGCTTTTGTTCTCCAAAATCTCACCTCTTTTCTATTTCGCCAATCATCTTGCAAATCCAAGCTGTGGATTTTGCAGTTCAGCTGCTCTTTGTATCGCCTTGTCTGCCCAGCTTTTCATTGCACCGACTCTTTCCGCAAAGGGAACTGTTCTTTTTGTAACAAGCAGCTCATTAAAATCCTTGACATTGTTCATCATACATTCGACGAAGCATTTGCAGCGACCGCTGAACTGCTTGCAAAAATTCCTTCCCGCCTGATCGTTGTCCACACAAAGGGTGACATCAAGTCCGCTTGCAAGCAGCTTCTCCACAACATTTGGTTTCAACCCCGCCATTGCCGCAAATTTGCAGTCGGTCACATCCGGGTGAAGCGCAATGAAGCTCATAAGGTCAATGGAGCTTTCAAACACAAACGCCTTCTTCGGCTCACCCTTATCATAAGAGAAAAAGCTTTCGGACGTGCCCGATGCAACTCCCTTATAGTTTTTGAGTTTGCTTTTCACCTCGCTGTCAATGGCTGCCTTGTCAATGCTCCTGCTCTGAATTTCTGCAATCTTGCGGATTATCGCTTCAAAGCCTGCACTGTCGGTTACGATGTTTGCATTTTTCTCGTAAACATATCCGGCGAATCGAACTACGCTTTCATTCATTTCCTTGCCAATAATTTCAGCTATGTACGGCTCAGTGGGAATAACTTTTCTATCAGCTGAAAAATCTGCATATCGTGAATTTCCGACAGTGTAGCTCTTGCCGCTTGTACCATGAATTTCAGCTCCGCAAGGTTTCCCGTTTTCCTTATGAAGAAAAACCGCATTGCCCTTTGTATCCTGAAATAATACTCCCGCACGAATAAACTCATTCACAACGCTTGCGTCAATGTGTCGGGTTTTCGTAAGATAGCTGAACACCCGACGATCGTTCTCACCCTTTTCGGGCATTATGAATTCGGGCTTTGGTTCGGGAATCGGCGGCTCTGCCGTTCTGATATGAGGAACATAATTCGGAACACTGTTGGTTCTCTCCTCCTGTCCAAGCTCTCCGTCAAGAGCAGCTCTGACTGCCTCCTTGAACGGCATATCCATGACTTTCATCAGACAGTTTACAAGTCCAACACCGCCCTTCTGCTGCGAATGAATGTAAAACTTATTTGGAATTGTTGTTTCATTTACATAAAAACCGCCGAAGCCTTCAATGTGAGTTTCCGATCCGGCACGCTTGCAGGAATACCCCGCCTGACGAAAGTATTCGGTTATGCTGCGTTCATTGGCTCGCTGTATCTGTTCTTCCGTATAAAGCATTCTGTTACCTTCCTTCATATCAAGAAGCATTCCGATTGAAATACGAACTCCCCGGCGTTCTCTCCGCCGATGAGCAGCTCGTTCACATCATCAATGGCTTTCTGAATAACTGAAATGGTTTCTGCAAGCTGACGGAAGTCCGTTTCGGTTATGATAGTCCACTCCGCATCGGTCTGAAATTCTTCTCGTTCATAAGGGAGTGTCGGATATGCACCGCCCGTATCGGAAAAATATTTATCGAAAAACTCCTCGGTATGCAGTTTACCGTCTGTGCCGTAAATGTTTATTTCTTTCGTTTGAAGGTTTTCTCGGATAAGGATTTTCATGAATGCTGTCACCCTTTCGGAATATTATTTGCTTGAATTTTTTGGTTTATTGTGGTATAATGGACTTAATAGGGTAGTCAACTGCTCGACAAATCGTAATTTTCAAAGGAGAGAAAAAATGAATAAAGCACTTGTTATTATTGATATCCAAAACGACATCACAAAACACTACAAAGATATCGTTGAGGGAATCAACACTGCAATTGATTGGGCGCAGAAGAATGGAATGCACATCGTTTACATCAAGCACAATAACATTACAGCAGGAACCCGTACATTCAAGCCGGATACCAAAGGTGCCGAACTTGTACCCGAACTCAAAGTGGTTTCAGACAATATCTTTGTAAAAACCAAAAGTAATGCATTGACAAGTGAGGAATTTACCGCATTTATTGAAGCAAATCAAATAAACGAGTTCTATATCACCGGAGCAGATGCAACTGCGTGTGTGAAATCTACTTGCTTCAATATGGCAAAAGCAAACTATACTGTTCATGTGATTTCCGATTGTGTAACCAGCTACGACTTGAGAAAAATGGACGAAATGCTGACATATTATAAAAACAAGGGCTGCGAAGTAAAAGCTCTCTGCGAGTATGTCGGATGATTTTGATTTTTCTGCAATTCTAGGCAAACCAAAGAAAGATGCTCCTGTAATAAAGCAGAAAGCTATTGACACTAAAGAACGTATTCATTGGAATAAGTGGTAAATTAGTTTATCTTACTGACATATTCCAATTTATCGAGCAGATCACTTATCGCAGCACTCATAACGGGTGCTGTGATTTTTTACTCCAGACTTGCCAGCAAATTGTATTCCTCAATCTTCCACCGCTTCAGCCAATCCCACAAGCAGCTTTTCATATATGCAGAGCTGTTGCGGATCTGATTTCCCTTTGCGCTGTCCTCCCGAAGGATCTTGTTCCATTCAGCCTGAAAATTCAGAATAAAATCGTACAGATAATCTTCCCGTATCAGCTCATTCATCGTTTCAAGGACTTCAGAATAACCGACAGTACGACCGTTGTGAGTAAAGCTGTCAGCCATGATCATATCGCAAAGCATATTCAGCGTGATGTCCAAAAATGGCTTTATGCTCGTCGGCTTCACATCGTCATCATAGGCATAGTTCCCGTATGCCGCAAGAAAACGCAAGGCGGTCATAACTGCATTTTTGTCCCTCCGCAAATTCTCGGGAATATGCAGAGTTTTAGTTCTCCGATCCACCTCGTCCACACAAAGCAAGTCTTTCTCGGACATGGGATCCCGGGTGTAGAGATATTGCCATTCCTCAACATCAAGCCCCAAAGCCGCAAGGATTTCAAGATAGGATAATTCTTTTACTGCTGCCTGTCCTTCAATCCCGTCCTCCGAAAAATTTTCCTCGGGCGCAGAGTGAAGGAAAGAAGGATTTATAAAAAAATCACTTTGGTTTTTATTATCTTTAGTTTCCCTCGGGGCTGCGGGTGAGCTTGTTCCCCCGTATCCGACGGAACAAGGATTTTGGGCGCAAAAATCCGTTTCGGAGCATATATCACCGCTGTTACCGATGACCCGAACAGAATCGGAATCATCAACGCCTGCACAGAGGTGCAGGTTCGTTACAGCCTTGGACATATTTTCTTCTGTATCATTGCAGGAATCCCGATCACTTACGGGAGAACTGTCACCATAATCACCGTTACGGGCAGCTTCAACAGACTGAACGGAATCAGTAGCTGTCTCCTTTACAGCTTCGGGAGATGTTTCCTCTGCTGTAATTTCAATAATACCTTTCTTTTTGTTCCTGCGCCGCTTGCTACGCTTTTCAAGATCGTCATCGTAACGCTGCGCAATGGCATCTTGTACCTCTTGACCCGATTCAATGAGCGAGGTCAGCTTCTCCACATCGGGAATAATTTTGAAATACCTTTTGGCAGGCAGTCCTTTCAGCTCGGATTCAATCAAACCATGTTTGATGAGATGCCTGATAGCGGTCTTTTGTGCATCTTCGGCATAACCACTGCTTAAATGCAAGTCTTTTACAGTCGAATAGAACCAGCCGCCTTCGTGGAGCTTGCCCTGATTGTTGTAATAGACGTGCTTTGCGATAAGACAGTTATATATTTCGGCTTCCATATTGCCTATCGCAAAGGACAGCAGCCTGTTCCTTGAAACCGTATTGGTCGGATTCAGTACCTCCAGCAAGGATGTTATGAGATATTGCATATCAGATCACCTGACTTTCACGAAGGCACTCAAGGAGATTGGTCTTGTTAATGAGCATAACCGTTTCACTCCTTGCAGCCGAAGCCATTGTAGGCGAACAGAGGCACTCGCACTGTATATCGGGAATAGTCATGTCCATAACATAATCTTTCATCATCTTCCCGACGGTTTTTCCGTCAATGAAGCTGCCGTATGATCTCAGATCGTTTACACATTCGGTGAACACCACTCCGAATAAGGTCTTGCTCTCCTCATATACATCTTTCCGAAAAGCGACGCTTCTTGGGATAATGATGGTATCGGCACTTATTTTTTCTATTAGTTCATTTATCGAATAGTCTTGCATTATCTCTCCTGCTTTCTTGTAATATCTGACGAAATTTCTTGTAAAAGATTGTATGCTTGCACAAAAATCACTGCTTAGCAGAATATATTTCCAGGGCTGTCGTTGTAATCTCTGTCCATCTGCCGAAAATCGTCTTTTGGACAACAAAAAAACCTCCGTAACTTACGAACTTATACAGTTCAAAAGTTACGGAGGTTAGTTTCTCCTGATATTTACATAGATAATGGGACTTATGCTCGCCCTTCGCATATAAACGAAAAACTACCAAATGACGTAGGAAAGGGCTTTTTGAACGTTGCTCTCCGCCTTATTCATATGGTAGTTTTACCGCTACTTTGGCTCCCCCAATCTCGCACAAGACGAACAAGCCTCCTTAGAAAGAGCGATTTTACTCGCTCTTTCCCTACAATTAAAGCTTATAACGACCCTGTCATTATAAAGGTACACCGAATTAACAAAGGTATCGACCAGTCTGCGCTTGTTATCGTCAACGGACAAGTCAAGCCGCTTCATACTTTTCAGCCAAGCAATGACCTGTCCTTTTGTCAGAATGTCCTGCTGAATTTCCTCCTTTAAAATATCCGCTTCAAGACGCTCCTTCTGTTCCTCCAGTTCGTCAAGACGCTTTTTCGTGGATTTAGTAAGCATACCCATTTGCATTGCCGTAATAAGATTATCAAGTCCCTTTTCAACCTCAGCAAGCTGCTTTTTCAAAAGCGGTACTGCCGTGTTTTCCTTTTCCTGCAACTTTATCACCTTTTCGGCAATATCGGAAACCATATCCTCCGTGAACATCTTCTCCATAACATCGTGCAGAACGATTTCCTCAATGTAATCTTTACGGATTGATTTTCTATGACACCCTGCTTTTTTCTTTGCGGTCACACATTTATAATAGTTATACCTGACCTTTGCTCCGCTTGTTCCGCTCTCCCCTACCATTGCCGAACCGCAATCGCCGCATATCAGCTTTGCAGAGAGAAAATACTCTACCTTTGCCTTAAAGCGGGAACGTGACTGCTGATTTTTTATCAGACGTTCCTGCGCCAACTGAAACAACTCGTCCGATACAATTCTCGGTACGCCGTCGTCAATAACAATGTCCCTATACTTATACTGCCCTCTATACTTGACATTTTTCAAAAGAGCAGTTACGGAAGTTTTCGTCATAGGCTTGTTCTGCGAGGAACGGACACCCTTTTCATTGAGGTAAGCAACAATGTCCTTTATCATCTTACCGTTTGCGTACATTTCAAATGCGTCCTTTACAAATGGAGCGGTAAGAACATTAAGCTGATAATGTTTTTCGCTGTCAATGACATATCCCACAGGAACACCGCTGCCATTATACTGACATTTCAAAGCATTCTCGGTCATACCTCGTATAACCTTTTCGGAAAGTTCAGCGGAGTAGTATTCAGCATATCCCTCCAACACCGATTCAAGTATGATACCCTCCGCGCCCTCGGAAATAACCTCCGTTGCGGAAATCACCTTAACACCGTTCTTGCGAAGTATGGCTTTGTAGTGCGCGCTGTCATATCTGTTTCGGGCGAACCTGTCCAGCTTCCAGACAATGATAACGTCGAACAGACCCTTTGCGCTGTCCTTAATCATTTTCTGAAATTCGGGACGGTTATCTGTTTTCGCCGAAACCGCTCGGTCTATGTAAGTACCCACAAGAGTAAACTCCTTGCGCTCCGCAAAAACCTTGCACTCACGAAGCTGACCCTCGATACTTTCCTCACGCTGATTGTCGCAAGAGTATCTTGCGTAAATTATTGCTTTCATTTTTTCGTCCTCCTTTGCTTAAAGTTTGTTCCTTTATATATAGTATATCATATTTAAAGAGACTTGTCAACGCTTTAAAGTGATAAATTCAAAAATTTTTCAAGAGATACCGCCGCCTAAACAGCAGCGGTATCAGCTTTCTGACCGTTTTTTTCAAGATATTCTTCCCAAAACTTTTTGCCCCTATCTGATTTATAGAAATCTCTTATAACAGGGAAAAAGCTTGCCGCCAGCAATTCAAGCTGCTCGTTGGAAATTTTTATTTTATCCTCTTTATGCTCTGACAATTTTATTTTTCCTCGCTTTCGGAAATATTGATAATGTTTTTCAAGGCTCTCCCCGCTTTGAACACAGGAATACGCTCACCCTTCAAATCGGTCACAACAGCGAAAGTCCCGAAGCCACCAATCTCAACCTCATCGCCGTTCAGCAATGCCATACGAATTGTATCCATAACGGCATTGACGGAACGGTACGCTCTCATTTTGCTAAGACCCTTGCGCTTTGAAACTTCCCTAACAAATTCTTGCCTATTCACCCAAACACTCCTTTGCAATAAATTTTGTAAGCTGCTTCTTATAAAAGGTTATGTACCGCCTGCGGGTCTTGCCGACGCGTTTCTGCGGACGGTATCTTACCTCATCGGTCAGCACCCAATGCACCTTAATCATATTCAGCGCAAAAAGCTGTTTCAAAACCTTTTGCATATTCAAAGGCGCGGACTTTTGCCTTATCAGCAGAGTATCGCATATTCCGACCACAACGCTGGGAATAAGATAAATATAGTCCCTGTCATAATATCCCAACAAATTTTTGGTACTGCATATATTTTTATGCTCCTTTATGGGTAACAAATAATTTTTGTCATCATCAAGCAGCGTTTTCAAAAGCCGCATAAAACAGCAAGCTTCATTGTCAATATTCATTTTGGCAATCCTCCATATTAAATAGCTTTTCTTTTTATGGTACGTTCGGCAGCGGCGAGATTGTCAAGACGTTCCCGTATCTTCATAATATCTTCTCGGCAGCTTGAATAAAGCTGTCGTTTTTCTTTGTCCGAACCGTATGTAAGCACTTCCGAAAGATATTCTATGTAATCTCTTTTTGTAAGACTTTCAACAAACAGCGGGTGAGCCTGCTCCGTCTGATTATGCGGAGTATAAACTTTCCTCCACTTTGTCAGCTTGGTAAGATATTCCGAAAGAGTATCTCTCGCTTTTTTCAGCCACATACGATAATCATTCTCGGCTTGCAGAGCCTTATTAACAGGGACGGCGATTTCCCTATTAAAAAGGTTAAGCCCGAAGTCATAGCTTATCTTTTTCGCGGCTTCAAATTGTGAGATACCGAACAGCTTTGCAACAAATCCCGTACAATCTCCCGTCGCTCCGCAGCCGAAGCAGTAAAAATGGTCGTCGTAAACTTTAAGGCTCGGCGTTCTTTCCTCCTGAAACGGACAACACGCCATTCCCGAACGGTTTATCTGCAAGCCGTAAAATTTTGCCACGTCGGGCATTGCCAGCCTGTCCTTTATCTCCTTGAAAATATCCGTCTGCTATCACGTCCTCAAATTTTTTAAATTGAAAGGGACGAACCTTTGGCGAGGTGCAGTTATCAGCGGCGAAGATGATAACCGTAGAATTTTGCCCTTTCATATATACCCTACAAAAAAGTGCATTTTCGTAAGTCAAATAGAAAAAATTTTTTTAAATTCTGCTTTTTGCATATTTTTTCT